>CDZH01016059.1_pt1 | contig 120938 bp, 117 predicted proteins | sample 557721 | NCBI WGS metagenome assembly CDZH01 (sample SAMEA3182062, study PRJEB8094) | gut metagenome | biome: human; feature: gut; material: Stool; isolation source: human stools | place: Canada | collected 2013-01-14 | reverse complement strand
CTAATCGACTGAGCAGCCAGCGAACGCCAAATATATCATGATATTCCTCAATAAATCGATAAGCCTCTAATCGATTTCCTTTGCAAAGAATGCCGCCGCTTTTTTTAAGAAAAGAATCTCCTTCCGCGTTTCCTCCAATTCCCTGCGCAAACGCAGATTCTCCTTCATCAGTTCTGCTTCATTGATGCTGTTTGAATCGATCACGGCTTGGTTTTGGCATTCTTTGCTGAATTCGGCGCACCACTTCGAGATACTGGCTTTTGATACGCCGTATTCTGCTGTGATGCTTTTGTACGTGCGTCCCTCCTCTAAATGGAGACGCACGATCTTTTTCTTAAATTCAGGTGTGTAACTTTGCGGCATTGTGAAGACCTCTTTTCCTTTTCATTCTATCTAATAAGCCACTGCCGTTACAACTTTATTATAGCACTTCAGATCATACCTTCGGCTTCTTCTTGCCAATTGAAGATATCCACCAGCTCGTAATCTGTGGCATCTACAGGCCAATCAATTAAAGCCTCCGGTTTTTCGCCTTTTGCGTACAATTCAGCTTCCGCTGCTTTTTGTTCACCGGGAGCAACCGCCAGTTGACCAGGCTTGTACTCCTTCAACTTGAACAATCTGTGAAGCGACTGCGGCATATTGTACTGGCTGGCGTTGTCCACGAAGTCAAAGACCATCAAGCTCTCTTTTCCTTCATAGAGACGCATACCTCTGCCAAGCTGCTGCGTATAAAGCACTTTCGACATGGTAGGACGAGCCATGAACAGAACCTCTATCTCCGGGCAGTCCCAGCCCTCGTTGAGCAAATCACATGCGCAAAGCACTTGAATTTCTCGATCAATAAACTTGTCTTGAAACTCTTTGCGTTCCGACTGCTTCATGCTGCCGGACACAGAAGCCGCATGGATACCGGCTTCCCGAAACAGCTCAGCAATTTGCTCTGCGTGCTTCACCGAGGCACAGAAAACCACGGTGCGTTTGTTGCGCACATATTGGAGCCATGTATCCACAATCAAGCGATTTCGCTCCGGAACATAAATCTTACTCTCCAAATCGCGGATGTTATATTGGATGCTATTAAACCGAACTTTGGTCAAGTCGATATTGGTATGGATTCGAATACACCGAATTGGCACCAGTTCACCAATCTCCACAGCGGTTTGGATATCCAACTTATGAGCCGTATTCTTAAAGATGTCCAGGATTACCTTGTTGTCATCGGTTCGCTCCGGTGTGGCCGTTAAGCCAAGCGTGAAAGATGGTTTGAAATAGGCCAAAACTTTTTGATATGTATCTGCGGCAGCGTGATGTGCTTCATCTACAATAAGATAGTCGAAGTCATTGTCCTTAAATTGGTCTAAGTGCAGGGCAATGCTCTGTATACTGCCACAGACCACATGTGTATTGGGCTGCTTCATTGTCTCCATATATCTGCCAACGGTAACACTTGGCCATAGCTTCCGGAAAGTCTCGGTGGCCTGATTGATCAGCTCTTGCGTGTGAGCAAGAAACAGCACTCTTCCGCCACAGCTCCGAGCATCCATAACCGCGGTAACTGTCTTACCCGTACCGGTAGCATGATACAAAAGCGCGATGGTTTCACGATTCGCTCTCATCGTCCGCAGTGCGTTCAGAGCAGCTTTCTGATGCTCCTTCAGCTCCAAACTGGTACCATCCAAAGCTTTACCGCGTTGTTGCGGGAGGTAGTCCTCAATTTCCTTGAACTGCGGATGACTGCCCAGAAAGACCCGCAGCTCGTCCTTGACGGCTTCTGGTTGAATCTGCATCTGGCGCACCGCCCAGCGGTACACGTCCCACCCCAGGTGTACCATGCTGTTTTGCTTCAATAGATCATCATAGAATTTATTGGAAGCAACAAGGCTTTTATTGTGCGACGTCTCATCGTCAATTTCGATTGCCACTCGGTGAGCGCCGTTTTCCAACATGAAGTCGGCATAGCGGCTGTTTTGATAGATGTCATAGAAGTGATATTGAGAATAGAGGTACCCCGCTTTCTCTGCACCGAAGGTCTCGCTGAATAGCTCTATAAACAGGTCTTCCGCAACACTGCCGGAAGCAGAATGATAGGTTGGCATCTCATTCACCTCAATTCTCGATAACTTCTTTCAAAAGAATCTTCTTTTCAAAGGCGCCTCGTTTACTTGCCTTTTCAGCGCGCACAGCCTCAAGCTGCTCTAATGTATATCCGCGAGCTTTAGCCGCCGCATAGATGACTTCCAGAAGATCAGCAAGCTCCTCGACATTCTGCTCCTTGTGGTATTCCGCAAGCTCTTCGTCCAACTTGGCATCGATCATGCGGAGATATTCGTCATCCGAAAGGAGCTCTGTTACGCAGTTTTTTCCGGATGCTTTGATGATTTCCGGTATGCGATCTCTAACAAGTTTGCTGTATTTTATAGTACTCATTTTATTTCTCCTCCGGTACCTCCGGCACAAACTCCATCACATCTCCGATATTGACATCTAACGCAACGCAGATTCTATTGAGCACGGACAGCGTGACTTCTTCATCCCGCCGCAGTCGTGTCATGGTATTAGGTGCAATGCCCGCTGCTTTGCGCAGGTCAGCCTTACTCATCTTTTTATCGACGAGCAGTTTCCAGAGCTTGTTATATGAAATAGCCATTACCGTTCGACCTCCGGCTGCAAATATTGATTTTATTATACAACTTTTTCAGTCATGAAGCAAGAGAGTTTCGCACCGAGATGCGAAACTCTCTTTTCTCAAAGCACAATTCAATTCACATTTTTGGTATTTGTATCCCGTGTTTTGCTTGTCAGTTTTGATCATAATATTCAGCGGCGTTTTCCGCTTACCGTCAATATCATGAGGGCTTGGGATTATCCCAAAATTGCCGCGTGTACGGACAGCGGCTGTGCTTGCTATTCTCTCAAATCTCAGTTTTCTACATCCCCACGCCGCCCTTTCTCTCCGCCGAAATCTGTGCTATACTGTAAGAAAATCAGCGGAAGGAGGGCTTATTCATGGCGCTCAAACGGGTATTTGCCGGGTTTTACACGCGATACGACGGAAAGCCCATCTTCGTTGTCCGAGTGCTCAAGGACATCGACACCGGCGAGTCCATCGTGGTCTGCAAGGATGCCAGCTTTTCCAAAGAAGACAATGAGCATTACTACCTCATCCGGTACACCTCCTTCTGCGAGCAGGTCGAAGTCGATGGCGTGCTGCGGGACAAATACGTCCGTCAGACCCGGCGCGAGATCGACGAAGGCACCGTCCGCGAAGTGTATGAGGACGGCTTTCCGGAGCCCAAAAGCAAGCCATTCACTTATGTTGATGACGAGTACGTGGAGCGCGCCATCCGTTGCAGCAGAACCTACTATGAATACGCCAAGGACATCTGCGAAAACTACCGGATGGATCTGCGGCGATACAAACTCATCCGGGAACGGAAGCAGTACATCGGCGTATCCAACCGCGAGGCATATCAGGCCATGTGCGAGGATCTTGCGTTTGCCCAGCAGTTGCTCAAAACAGTGCTCAACGACTACGCCGACCTCTTCCGGAAACGTTTCTCCGAGGGGCTGTCCATCCGCAAGGCAGCAGATGCCATGCAGCAGAACCGCGGCGTGATCGAGCGGCGGCAGGCCGCACTCTATCGGGCGTTCGCCCAGCTTTTGCAGCAACGGGATGAGGCAGACGGTGTCTGTCGGCTGATGCAGAAAATTGAATACGATCAAAGGGATATAGAGGATTTGCTCGAATAATTGATGCAAAAACAAAGCGCTTGTCGTAGTGGCAGGCGCTTCTTTTTTGCCCTCGTTGTGACAAAACCGTGACGCCACGCATCATTTTGTCCGTTGAATAGTAGAAAGGGCAATTTGAAGCAGAACGCAGGGCTTGTCTCTCCGTTCCCGAAACTTTTTTGAAAATCTGGGACAAAACCGGCCTCTGATTCACTTAGCTAAGTAGAGGGGGGATCAGGGGCAAGAGAAGTTTTTTGAAAGAGAGTGCCAAGTTTTTTTGAGAAAAATGTCCGTTGTAAAGTGAGAGAGAAACGTCTGCGAGACAAAATCGTGACACTCTGATTTATTTTGTCCGTTGGTTATATAGAAGGGGAAAATAATTTTCTCTCGACCCCTGTTTTTCTCTTGAAAATTGTCCGTTGTAAAGTGAAAGGCAAACAGCTTCGCTTCCAAGCCGCCCTTCAAACAAAGTTTTTCAAAATTGAAAGGAGAAACACTATGATCACTTACTACAACCACACTCACATGACCGCTGTACCCACCCGCCTCCTGCTGGATACGAACCTCTCCGCAGAAGCCAAGCTCACCGGCGCGCTCTTGTACACCTTCGAAGACGGCGGTCTGAGTGCTCAGGAACTTGCAGATGTTCTGGGCCTTCCGCCCGAAAAAGTCGCTCCGGTTTTTGCTGAACTCACCGGCAACGGCTATCTGGAAATTCTGGAAGAAAACGGTGCATTCGGGCTGCACCTGAAGGGGTGATTCTCATGCCAGACCGCACGCGCCCCATCCGCAAGGAAATCTGCCTCAACGAGCAGGAACTGAATCTCATCCAGCACAAAATGCGCCAGTTGGGGACACACAACTTCGGCGCTTACGCCCGCAAGATGCTGATCGACGGCTACATCATCAAGGTGGACTACACCGAGCAGAAGAAGCTGGCCGCTGCCGTCAGCCGCGCTGCTTCAAACATCAATCAGATTTGCCGCCGCATCAACAGCACCGGGCGTTGCTATGAAGACGACGTTGCCGAGCTGAAAGCGCGGCAGGCCGAGATCTGGGAACTGCTGAAAGCGCGGCAAAAGGACGAGCTTTGACCACAACGGGATTTTCCATGTGTGGGTTTTCCGTCACTGGTTTTCCGGACGGTGGACAAGCTGACGCTCCGGAGCGTACCGTAACCGAATTTCAGGACGACGGTTTTCGTGCCGTTCATTGGGGCTGAAATTCATCCTCTAACTAATAAGAAATAAATCAAGATACAAGAGAATCAATCTATCAATCCAATCAATACACATGATGGGATGGATGGGACAGGAGGTCAGATGAAAACTTTTTGCAAGCTCACGACGCAGAGTCCAGCGGCGTCCTATGTACCGCTGCCGAGGTTTCTTCTCCAAGACGAAGCCCTGCGGGACATCAGCAACGACGCCAAGGTGCTCTACGCGCTGCTGCTGGACAGAGCAAGCATTTCCCGGCAGAACGGCTACGTCGAGCCGGACGGCACGATTCGGCTGTACTTCACCTTGGAACAGGCGCAAACCAAACTTCACCGCAGCCGTCAGAGCGCCACGCGAATCTTCCGGGAGTTGGAGTACAGCGGCTTGATTATCCGAAAAAAGCAGGGCTTGGGCAAGCCCGCGCTTATTACGCTGAACTATCCGTCAGATGCAAGGTTCATCGCAAAGGAGGGCGAAGATGCACAAGCTTGACCCCATCGAGCGGCTGCCGGACGGCTCGCTCTTTCGCCTGACGCCGGGGCAGCTCTGCAGCGTGCGCGGCCTTACAAAGCGCTGCTGCAACTTCTTGGATGGCGAGTGCCTGCTGCTGGACGGTGTTTGCCCGCAGTACATCTCCCGCAGCCTGCTTTGCTGCTGGTTTCGCCGTGCCGTGCTGCCCCAGCAGCCAAAGCTGGAACAGGCCATCCTCAGCCCGAAAAAACTCCGCCGCTGCGAAGTCTGCGGCAAGGGCATCCTCGCCCGCTCCGGCAGGGCAAAATACTGCCCCGCCTGCGCCAGGGAGGTTCACCGCCGGCAGAAGGCGAAATCCGCCCGCAAACGGCGATCCGGTGTAGACAATTCAGGGGCGAAAAGCCCTTGAATTGCAAGCATTCCCGCACCGCCAAAGCCGCGCGGCAATACGATTTCCCTCGCAGCCGCGAAATCGAATTCTATTTGTCTACATAGACGCCGGAACACACGCATAGATTGAAGCAGAAAATGCTCTGGAAAGGAGGGCAGCCATGGAAGTATTTCTGATCTTCCCGAAATCAAGGCAGGCGCAGCAGGAGCTTGGGCAGGAGCTGGCGAAGTTCCAGTCCGAGCAGGCGCTGAAAAATATCCAGAAGCTGCCCTGCTCCACGGAGCAGAAGCTGGAACTGGTGGACGCCGCCGTGAAGCATCTGAAGGGGCAAAAATGATACATACGCAAACGGGTAAACCGGCATTGAACGCCGGTCTGCTCGCTTTTCATATGTTTCTCGCTGAATTTGGCCCCACAAGGTTTATATAGAGCTGCGCAATGGCTTCAAGCTCCCGCTGAGCGCAAGGTCAGTCACGCTGATAGATTGCCTCCAACCGTTTTCTGGATTCCTCCAACGTGTAGGCAGGTGCGCCGGAAAGCCGAGCGGCCTCTGCTGCCTCCAGCTTTGCGCGCAGCTTCAAGGTTTCCTCACGCTGTTCGGCTTTTTCATTCGCCAGATCAGAGATCATGCTGTAGTCGTTGCACAGTGCAGTCGAAGATTTGATAATCATGGGTCTGTATCTCCTGAATGATTCTGTAATAATTCTATCGGAATTATTCACGGCTTTCAAGACTCTGTTTGAAATACTTCTCCCATGTGGATTTGAAAATCTGCACGCTTCCCTGTTCCCATCGCTTGAACTTTTGCAGCGGGACACCAAGCTGCGTGGCATATGCCTTCTGCGTCAAGCCGAGCCGCTGGCGTATGGCCTTGATCTGCGCTCCCTGTCCCCGCAGCAGAAACAGGTTATAGTCATCCAGCAAATTCTCAAGCGGTACCTCAAACAGCTCCGCCAGCTTCTCCATATGCTCCTTCGGATAAAAGTCCCGCCCTGCCTCTTCGTAATGGATATAGGTACTGCGGTCGATGCCCGCATAGTCCGCCGCGTCACGCTGACGAAGTCCTTTTTGATAACGATACCACCGCAACTTGTCCGCAATTTCCGTGATCTCGGATGCGTCCGAAAACCGCAGATTGAACTTCTCGGCATCCAAAAACTTATGTGGAAGGACGACCGGGAACTTGAGAATTTGAAGCGGCGCAACTTTTAACGTACCTGCAACATTCGCAGCCAATACATAGCTGCGGACTTTCAAGCGGCAGAACATAGACCATTTTGCCCCAAAAGGTTCATGGTTTTCCACCTCAACCGCCGTTTGTTCCGCTGCGATAGTATAGCATTTTCAACGCATTTCGCGGCGTATGTCGCAAGGCGCGTGCCCTTGTCGGGCTTGAACGAGTCTATAGCCTTTATCAGCCCGACCGTGCCTATCGAAATAAGATCGTCCTGATCCGAATATGCGGCGTAGTATTTTTTGACTATGTGCGCCACGAGCCGCAGGTTGTGCTCGATGAGTTCGCTGCGCGCCGATTTGTCGCCCGCGTGCATTTTTGCAAGAGCTTCGCGCTCCTGCGCCGCACTCAGCGGCGGGGCAAATGAGCCCGGCTGGCTCAGATGCAGGATAAAAAAGAGAAATCCGTTTGAAAATAACTGCAAAAACCAACCGAACACAGCACCGCCTCCCGTAGAATATCTATATTCGAGGTTTGCCGGAGTTTGCAAGTCCGGGCTTTTTTTGTAAATTCACTTGAAACTTCGGGACGGCTATAATATAATAATCTGTAGAAAAAGCGGGAACGGAGGTGCTCTCGTGTCGGATATCAAACTCGGCGCGCAGCTCTATACTTTACGCGATTACATACAGAATTATGAGGATGCCGAAAAGACTTTTGCTTATCTTGATTCTATCGGCATCAACACGATTCAAATTTCCGCTATCGGACCTATCGAGTCGGAGAAGGTTGCATATCTTGTTGATAAGTACAGTATGGATGTCTGCGTCACGCACACTTCGTTCGACCGCATGCTCAGCGATACCGAAGCCGTTGTCAGGGAGCATAAAATGATCCACTGCGACACGCTCGGAGTCGGCTGCATGCCGGGGGAGTACAGCGGCAGCGAAGAGGGCGTGCGCGAGTTCATAAAGCTCACGGGCGAGCTCGCAAAAAAGCTTCGCGATATGGGGATGCACTTTGCCTATCATAACCACGCCTTCGAGTTCAAGAAATATAACGGCAGGCGCGTTATAGATATGCTTATCGACGACACTGATCCTGAGCTGTTCGGCTTTATAATGGACACATATTGGGTTCAGTACGGCGGCGGCGATCCGGCGGATTTCATAAAGCGCCTCAGCGGCAGAATGAAGGTCTGCCACTTCAAGGATTATAAAATCAACAGCGAGAACAAGCCTGATTTTGCCGAAGTAGGCACGGGCAACCTCAATCTCGATGAGTGCTACCGCGCATGCAGGGATTCTGGTGTAAGATATATCGTTATCGAGCAGGACACCTGCGATATCGACCCGCGCGAGTCGATGGCGATAAGCTACAAGAACCTTGTTGATATAGCAAAGAGAAACAGATGATTTTTGGGAAGGAATGACAGAAGTGGAAGGAAAGATGAAGCTCCCCGTAGTTGATAGGGGATACGATATCGCGGCAACGGATTCATATATCTCGATGCTGCAGGAGGAATACAATAAAATTTACGCCTGGGGCTCGGAGCTTGAAAAGCGCGCCGAAGCTCCCGCGGGCGAAGCGGCTTCTAGTGAAGAGATAGAAGCTCTCAGAACGCAGAACCGCAGTTTGTATAACAACTGCGTGGCATTTGCAAAGCATATAAAGCGCCTCGAAAAGCTCAGAAACGAGCAGGGCAGATATATGATTGACGAGCTCAACGCCGCAGAGAGCAGAAAGAAAGCTCTCGAAAAGGAGATATCCGACCTTGAGGCGCAGAAGAGTCTGCTCGAAGTGAGTAATGAGTCGGCTCGCGGCCAGTCGGATGCAATAGTTACCGCCGCGCGCAGTCAGGCACAGAAGACAGTTAACGAAGCGCAGGAGCAGGCGAACGCAATAGTCGCCGAGGCGCAGAAGAAAGCCGAAACTATTCTGCGCGAGCGTATCGGCAGAATGTCCGCCGTGTGCGCCCAGCTTAACGATATGTTTGATAAGGGCGAATAAATATCGATAATAAAAATAGAATGCGGCTGTTCATCATGAGGCCCAGTGCCTGCGTGATGATAACAGCCGCTTTTGTTTTTGCTACCCTGTAAAATCTTCTATCAGCTTTTGAAGTGCTTCGTCGCCCTCGACCGTTATTCCCTTGTAGACGCGCTCGGCTTCGCCGCGGGGCAGGGAAGATGTGAAAACATCGAACACCTCCTGCGGCTCGTCCTCGCCGTAGACGAACACCGCTATCCTGCCGTTGTAGTCGCGCATGATGTATTTTTCGCTCCCGTTAGGCGCGGTGTTTTCGATTATAGCCGAGACGGTCAGAAACGCCGCGGCGCAGAACGCAAGGGCAACGGCGATGCTTTTTATCGTGGTTTTCATCTTTTCTTTTCCTTTCCGCAGGCTTACTTTTTCTGCTTTCGTGGTGATTTTTGCCCCTTTCGGGCGTTTTTATACGTTGTTTTATACACTGCTATTGTTTTGATTTTACAAAATAGTGAGAATATTTGGATTTAGACTAAACTTTTTGCAAAAAGTATGCTATAATTTTTAGCTGGATTGTAATGTGAAGGAGGCGCACGGATGGCAAACAGCTCCGCAAACGCATCGAAAAAGATGGGAACAGCCAAAACATCTTCCAAAAAGAAGAATAAAAAGCCGAATAAAAAGGCCGGCAGGATAGCTCTGCTGGTCATACTCTGTGTGCTCGTCGTCGGTATGCTCACCGCGGCGATAATCGGAGGTTATGTTTTCTTCAATATCGTGTCCTTTGCCCACGGCGAGATCGCGATAAATCTCGACGACTACAAGGCGAATCAGAACCAGACCTCGTTCGTCTATGCCTATGACAGCAACAATGAGCTCGTTGAAATGGCTCAGCTCCACGGCGAGGAGAACAGAATATGGGTCGATTCCGATAAGATGCCGGAGAATCTCAAAAACGCTTTCATCTGCCTTGAGGATAAGCGCTTTAAAAAGCATCACGGCGTCGACTGGCTGCGTACCTTCGGCGCGGCTACCGGACTTTCCAGCGGCGGCGGCTCGACAATAACCCAGCAGCTCGTCAAGAACCTGACCAACGACAAGGAGGTCACGGTCGTCCGAAAGTTCAAGGAGATAGAGCGCGCTCTGAACCTTGAACAGCACTACAGCAAGGATGCTATACTTGAAGCTTATCTCAACACCCTCTATCTCGGCAACGGCTGCTACGGCGTCCAGACGGCGAGCGAAACTTATTTCGGCAAGGATGTCAGCGAGCTCAATCTCGCCGAGTGCGCCACTCTTGCGGTCATAACAAAAGCTCCGACAACGTATAACCCTCTGCTCAATCCCGAGTCGAATAAAAAGCGTCAGGAACTATGTCTCAAATATATGCTCGAGGAAAAGGCGATAAGCAAAGAGGAGTACGAAGAAGCAGTTAACTATAAGCTCGTGTTCACAAACAGCGAGGGCTATGTCCCGAAGCCGGGCAAGACCAAGAACACTACCGAGGACAAGAACACCGAGAAGGAATATCAGGATTTCTATGTCGATTATGTCATCAAGACCGTCTGCAAGGATCTGATGAGCAAATACGGCTACACCTACCGCCAGGCGATGGAGAAGATAAATTACGGCGGACTCAAGATATATTCTGCCGCCAACCCCGATGTTCAGAAGGTTCTCAATACCGTATATTCAAACAGGATCGCTTTCGATAAGGAGGCAGACACCGCCGAGCATCCCGCCGCTCAATCTGCTGCAACCGTCATGGACTATGAGGGCAGAATCGTCGGTATAGTCGGACAGGCGGGCGAAAAGAACGGCAACCTCTGCCTCAACAGAGCGTCCGAGTCCCCGAGACAGCCCGGTTCGTCCATAAAGCCCCTTTCGACCTATTCTCTCGCGCTCGAGAAGAATTATGTCAACTGGTCGAGCATGATTCTTGACTATTCAATCTATCAAAACGGCAAGCTCTGGCCGCAGAATGCGGACGGCACAAACGGAAGCAAGAAAGAGATAACCGTCCAGTATGCTATCCAGAAGTCGTTCAATACCGTGCCCGTCAGAATAATTACGGAGATGCTCGGCGTCAACGAAGCCTATAACTTCATGAAAAAGACGTTCCATCTGACAACTCTTGATGATTCTGCGGATGCGAATATCGCGCCCCTTGCAACCGGCGCTCTGACAAACGGAGTCACGACCGTTGAAATGGCGGCGGCATATGCCGTGTTCGGCAACAACGGCTATTACTATGAGCCCTATTGCTATTATAAAGTCACCAATGCCACGGGTACGGAAGTTCTGCTCGAAACGAAGTCCGAGCCCGAGAGAGTTCTCAGCGAGGATACCGCAGAGGTCATGCGCGAACTGCTCAAGACCGTCCCGGCAAGAAATTTCCGCAAGAGCAAGAATCTCGGCAAGTTCGAGCTGATGAGCAAGACCGGTACCACGAGTGACACCAAGGACAGCTGGATAGCCGGCGGCACGCCCTATTATGTCTGCGCAGTCTGGCTCGGCTACGATAAGCCCAAGGTCATTCCGTTCAGATACAGTGCTTCCGGACGAGTCTATATCGAACTGCTCGACCGCATCCACGCGAACCTGCCCGTCAAGGAGTTCCCCAAGACCGGCAAGGTCGAGGAGAAGGACTACTGTAAGAAGACCGGACTTCTCGCTTCGCCCTCGTGCAAGGAGACCGCAAAGGGATATTATAAGAAGTCTGCAATGCCCGCCGAGTGTACCGCATGCGGCGGCGGATCCGTCAGCGAGGTCGTCAGCGGAGTCGGCGACGCAGTCAGCAACATTATAGATTCGCTTCTTCCGACAAGCCCGCGTTCGGACGATTAAACTCAACCTGCGGCGAAAAAATATATAAACGGCCGCACCCGATAACGGTGCGGCTAATTTTTTAATTAAGAGGTATTTTATGATAATCCTGTCGGTAGATTACGGGGATACGCGAACGGGCATAGCCGTCTGCGACAAGACCGAATTTTTGGCGTCTCCAGTGACCGTTATAACAGAAAAAGAACCCGAACCGCTGATAGAAAAGATAACAGAGATAGCAAAAGAGAAAAAGGCGGAGCTGATAGTCGTCGGCCTGCCCGTCAATATGGACGGCACCCACGGCGAACGCGCTCAGCGCTGCGAGGATTTCGCGGCGGCTCTGACCGAATTTTCGGGCATAGAGACAGTGATGCGCGACGAACGCCTGACAACGGTTTCGGCGCATAACGCCCTGAATGTCACGAACACGCGCGGCAAGAAGCGCAAGGCAGTTGTCGATGCCGTCAGTGCAGTGATGATCCTCCAGGATTATCTCGACTATCGGTGCATCAATCACCTTTCCTGAACAGTTCTTTTATGCCCATGAGCAGCAGAAACCCGCCGAAGATTTTCCCGGGAATATTGCTGTTCATGTGCGATACCGCGAGACTGCCGAGCAAAACTCCCGGCAGACCGCCTGCGGCAAAGAGCAGAACGCTTTTCCAGTCGATGAGCTTTTTGAATGAATAAACTATGCTCGAAAGCACCGCGCAGGGGATAAAAAATAATAGATTTATGCCCTGTGCTTTGAGCTGCGGCATACCGAGTGCGAGCACGAGATAGAGCACCAGCACCCCGCCTCCGCCGAGCCCGAGACTGCCGGCGAGACCGGAGAAAAAAGCTGCCAGTATCGTTTTCATCGCATCAGCATCCTCACTCCCGCCCAAAGCATGAAAAGGGCAAAAATCTTGCCGAGTATTTTCGTCGGTATCTTCGGCAGAATGAAAGAACCGAGAACGCTTCCTATAAGCCCCGCCGGGAGATAGGGGAGCGCATCGCCGAAGGTTACTTTCCCTGTGTAAATATATATTCCCGCGCTCGCCGCGGTCAGCAGCATAATGAGCGCCACCGCGTTTGCCTGCGCTCTGTTTTGCTCCATTCCGCTTTTTCTGAGCATCGGCACGGCGATCATTCCGCCGCCGGCTCCGAGCGCGGAGTTGACCGTCCCGATGGCAAGACCGCCGATAATTTTTGTTATTCCTTTCATTTTCTCAGCTCCTTTTTCCTATTTTGCCCGCCGCTGTTCTAATAATGCCGCGACTCTCCGCATATTCTTTTGTGGGGGTGTCGGTATGGTGATAAATTTCAAAAAGCGTTCAAGGCTCGTCGCTCTCGGCATCGCGGCGGCGGTTGTAATAATGATTATATGCTTCGTGATGATATCCTCACGCGGCTCCGGATATGCGCGCAGAGCCTCTTCAAATGCGCTCCGCACCGTGACAATTATCGTTGACGCAGGTCACGGCGGCATGGACGGCGGCGCGACTGCGGCGGACGGAACGGTCGAAAAAGATATAAATCTGTCCATAGCCCTGAAGCTGCGCGATATGCTCGATACAGCGGGCTACAATGTCATCATGACTCGCGAAACGGACGACGATATAGCCGACGACTCCGCAAAAACCGTGCGTCAGCAAAAAGTCTCGGATATAAAAAACAGAATGAAAATCATCGAACAGACGCCCGACGCCCTGTTCGTGAGCATACATCAGAACCACTACGGCGGCCCGTCATACAGCGGCGCACAGGTGTTCTATTCCAAAAACAATCCGGAGAGCGAGAAGCTGGCAAAGGCGATTCAGCAGGATATCCGCTCGCTTATCCAGCCTCAGAATCAGCGCGCCGTCAAGCGCACTGGCACTGAGATATATCTGCTCTATCATGCGCAGTCTCCGGCGGTTATGGTCGAGTGCGGCTTCCTCTCGAACGCCGCCGAGGCGCTGAAACTAAAAGACGATAATTATCAGAACGCGATGGCATTTTCGGTCATGTGCGGTATAACAGACTATTTAAAACAAGACGAAAAACTGACGGAGGTAACATAAAATGGCAGGCAAGGCAAAATCGGTCTATATCTGTTCCGAATGCGGCTATGAAAGCCCGAAATGGTTCGGCTGCTGCCCGGGCTGCGGCGAGTGGAACACCATGAACGAGGAGATAAAAGCGCCCGCCGCTCCGGCGTCCAAGAGCGGCGCGAGTGCGCGCAGCGTCAAGACATATGCACTCAGCGAGATAACCGCCGATGAGGAGATACGCTATCAGACGGGGCTTACAGAGCTCGACCGCGTCCTCGGCGGCGGAATAGTCAAAGGTTCGCTGGTGCTCCTGAGCGGCGATCCCGGCATAGGCAAATCGACGATTCTTCTTCAGATATGCCAGTATATCGGCAGGGATCTCGATATTCTCTATGTCTCGGGCGAGGAGTCGGTCTATCAGATAAAGCTCCGCGCGGACAGGCTCGGGGTTACGAGCCCGACCCTCACTCTCATGAGCCAGACCGATGTTCAGGCTATATGCGAGTATATAAATATCAACAAGCCCGGGCTCGTTATCATCGACTCGATACAGACTATGGTCATAAGTGACCTCAGCTCATCTGCGGGCAGCGTCACGCAGGTGCGCGAATCGACTTCGATGTTCATGCGCACCGCGAAGAGTAGCAATATCCCGATTATAGTCGTCGGTCATGTCAACAAGGACGGCAACATTGCGGGTCCCAAGGTGCTCGAACATATAGTTGACGCGGTGCTCTATTTCGAGGGCGACCGCAATATGTCTTACAGAATCCTCCGTGCCGTCAAGAACCGCTACGGCTCGACGAATGAGATAGGCGTTTTTGAGATGCTCGACAGCGGACTTTCTCAGGTCGAGAATCCGTCTCTTATGCTCATCTCAGGCAGACCGAAGAACACTTCGGGCACCTGCATCGCCTGCGCTATGGAGGGCACCCGCCCGATACTCGCCGAGGTTCAGGCTCTTGTCAGCGCGTCGAGCTTCGGCAATCCCCGCCGTATGGCGACAGGTTTTGATTACAGCCGCATGGCTATGCTCTTAGCCGTCCTCGAAAAGCGGGCGGGCTATTTCTTCGGCAATATGGATGCATATATAAATGTCATCGGCGGACTCAAGCTCGATGAACCCGCGACCGACCTCTCCGTTGCGCTTGCGCTTATTTCGAGCCTCAAGGATGTCCCGATAAGAGACGATGTGCTCGCTTTCGGTGAGATAGGACTCGGCGGCGAGATTCGCTCCGTCAACCACTGCGAACAGCGCATAAAAGAGGCGGCCCGACTCGGCTTTAAAACTTGCATCATCCCGCGCCATAATTTCAAATCCGTGCCGGACAAGCTCAAAAAGGAGATAGAGGTCATCGGCGTCAAGAATGTCTATGAGGCGTTCGCGAACTGCGTTGACTGATGAATTTTATGACCCCTATAGAATCGCCGAACCTGCCGAAGAGGGGAATCACCCTCGCCGCGGTAAGCGTCGGCGCAGTGAAAGCAAAAGAATATCTTCTCTCGCGCGGTATCAGTGTTTTTGATATCCTGCCGTGCGCCGCGATAACCGACGGCACAGCCGCCCACGCCGATTTGCACTTATTGCATCTCGGCGGGCGAAAAATTATACTTAGCCGCGAACAGCGTGAAAATATAGAAAAGCTCACTGAACTTGGCTTCAATGTGCAGGTTTTCGACACTCCGCTCGGCGATAAATATCCCGCCGATGTGCCGCTCAATGCCGCGCTTTTCGGCAATTATGCGATACTCAATCCCAAAACCGTCTGCAAAAACATCGACTTTTTCGGGCGTAGTTTAATACCCGTGCGCCAGGGCTACACAAAATGCTCGGTAGTGCCGGTGACTGAAAGCGCGATAATTACCGATGATGTGTCAATAGCCTCGGCGGCCGAAAAAAACGGACTTGCTGTACTGCTCGTCTCAAAGGGCGATGTCGCCCTGCCCGGGCGCGAATATGGCTTTATCGGCGGCTGCTGCGGACTCATTGCGCCCGATACAATGCTCTTCAACGGCTCGCTTGCATCTCATAAGGACAGCGAAAAAATCAGAGCCTTTCTCTCTTCATTCGGCGTGCGTGCGGAGGAGGCAGGGGACTTTCAATTAACCGATATCGGCTCAATACTTCCGCTCGCGGAGAGATAAACCGAAAATCTTTTTGAAAATTATATTTTATTCCAAAATCCGATTTTTATTATTTGCCTTTGTGCTATCATATTTCGGAAAACTTCAGTGGAGTGATAACAACGAAAAAAGGACAGCTTAAAGGCGGCATCTTTCTCATTCTCGCCGCTGTTATATGGGGACTGTCGTTTGTGGCTCAGAGCGAGGGACTTGAAGTAATCGGAACTCTGACCTTCAACGGCATAAGAATGATTATGGGCGGCACGGTGCTCCTGCCGGTCATTGCGATAATGTCGGGAGTTCAAAAATCAAAAAACAAAAAGCTCGGCTCGGCTGAACAGAAAACGCCAGAAGAAAAGAAAAAAGACAGAAAAAATCTTATTGTCGGCGGACTTGTCTGCGGAACGGTTCTCTGCGTGTCGAGCAATCTTCAGCAGGCGGCGTTCGGCTATACAACGGTCGGCAAGGTCGGCTTCATAACCGCGCTCTATATGCTTCTCGTACCGATAATCAGCCTCGTTTTCTTCAAAAAACGCGTCAGTCTTCCTGTGTGGATCGGCGTCGGACTCGGTGTTGTCGGACTCTATCTGCTGTGTGCGGGCGGCAAGGCGACTTTTGGCAAGGGCGAATTGCTCGCTCTCGCGTGCTCGGTCGGCTTTGCGATACATATTCTTGTTATCGACAAATATTCGGCTATAGTCGACGGAGTCAAGCTCTCGTGCGCGCAGTTCTTTGTCTCGGGCATAATATCCGTCATTCTCATGTTTATCTTTGAAAAGCCGAGTATCCATGCCATAATGAGCGCCGCGCCCTATCTGCTCTACACAGGTATTTTGTCCTGCGGAGTGGCGTTCACTTTCCAGACCCTCGGCCAGCGCGATTCAGACCCAACGGTCGCTTCGCTTCTGCTGTGCCTTGAATCGGTGTTCGCTGTCATATTCGCGTGGGTGCTGATAGATCAGAAAATGTCGGTAAGGGAGCTCAGCGGCTGCATCATCATGTTCGTCGCAATAGTCCTCGCCCAGCTTCCCGCAGATGTGTTCAAGAAAAAGCAAAGGGCGTAACAAATCATAATTTTATCCGGCAGACTGTGTGTTATCGCATGGTCTGTCTTTTTCTATACCTATTGATATCGTTGACAAAAAGCCAATATATGGTGTATAATTAAATATGTATGATACAAAATAATGCGTAGCATTTGATTTACGGGGGACAGCTAAATGGCGAATAAGGCAACCTACAATCAGGAGAGCATAGAGGTGCTCAAGGGCGCCGACCGCGTGCGCAAAAGACCTGCGGTCATCTTCGGCTCCGACGGCATAGAGGGCTGCGAGCACTCTGTGTTCGAGATCATCTCGAACTCTGTTGACGAGGCGCGTGAGGGCTTCGGTAATACAATAACCGTTACCCGATTTGAGGACAAGTCCGTTGAGGTTCAGGATCAGGGACGCGGAATACCCGTTGAGTATAACCAGAAAGAAAAGGAATATAACTGGAAGCTGACTTTCTGCGAGCTGTATGCCGGCGGCAAGTATAAGACAAACGACGGCGGCAGCTATCAGTATTCTCTTGGCACAAACGGACTCGGTCTTTGTGCCACTCAGTATGCCTCGGAATATATGGAGGCGGAGATACATTCAAATGGCTTTTGCTATCATCTGAATTTCAAGGGCGGCAAGCCCGTAGGTGATATGATAAAGGAGCCGTATAATAAAAAAGACACCGGCACGCGCATAAAGTGGCGCCCGGATCTCAAAGTTTTCACCGATATCAACATACCACTCGAGTATTTTCAGGATATGATGCGCCGCCAGGCGATAGTCAACGCGGGCGTCAAATTCGTGCTCAAAAATCAGAACGGCTCAAAGTTCGATACTTTTGAATATTTCTACGAAAACGGTATCGCCGACCATGTCCGCGAGGTGGTCGGCTCAAACGGACTTTCTTCCATTTGCACATGGAGCGGCGAGCGCGTCGGCCGCGACAGAGCGGATCAGCCCGACTATACTTTGAAGATAAACGCCGCGCTCTGCTTCTCGAACAAAGTCCAGCTCAAGGAGTTCTATCACAACTCGAGCTACCTTGAACACGGCGGCGCACCGGATAAAGCTGTACGCTCCGCTTTCGTGTCGCAGATAGACGCTTATATAAAAAAGAGCGGAAAATATCTCAAATCCGATTCAAAGATAAATTTTCAGGATATTGAAGACTGCCTTGTGCTTGTCATCTCGTCGTTCTCGACCATAGCTTCATATGAGAACCAGACTAAAAAAGCTATCACGAACAAGTTCATTCAGGAGGCAATGACCGAGTTCTTCAAGCATCAGCTCGAGGTGTATTTCATCGAAAACAAGCTCGATGCGGACAAGATATGCGATCAGGTGCTCGTCAATATGCGCGCGCGCGTCCGTGCGGAGACGACGAAGCTCAATATAAAAGGCAAGCTCCAGTCGAGCAACGATATGGGCAGCCGAGTGCAGAAATTCGTTGACTGCCGCAGCAAGGATGTTTCTGAGCGCGAGCTGTTCATAGTGGAGGGCGACTCGGCTCTCGGCGCCTGTAAGCAGGCGCGCGACTCGTCTTTCCAGGCGATAATCCCCGTGCGCGGAAAGATACTCAACTGCCTCAAGGCGGAATATAACAAAATATTTGCAAACGATATCATAACCGACCTCATAAAGGTTCTCGGCTGCGGAGTCGAGGTCAAGTCGAAATCCATGAAAGATATGGTCGCGTTCAATATCGACCAGCTGCGCTGGAGCAAGGTCATAATCTGCACCGATGCCGACGTTGACGGATTCCAGATACGCACGCTTATCCTCGCGATGATCTATCGCCTCATGCCCACGCTTATTGAAAAGGGCAAGGTGTATATCGCGGAGTCGCCGCTCTATGAGATAAACTCAAAGGACGAGACATGGTTTGCATATAACGAGCAGGAGAAGCAGGATATCCTTTCCCAGCTTGAAAACAGCAAGTTCACCATCCAGCGCTCGAAAGGACTCGGTGAAAACGATGCGGACATGATGTCGCTGACGACGATGAATCCCGCGACCCGCCGCCTTATCCGCGTTGACCCGACCGACGCCCAGAAAACTGCCGAGATATTTGATCTCTGGCTCGGCGACAATCTCGCCGGCAGAAAAGAGCATATCGCACGCGACGGCGCGGCATATATCGACATGGCGGATGTTTCGTAACAGCTTAACTATTGAAAGGATTTTGATATAAATGGCGGGAAAAAGAGGCAAAAAAGAACCCCCGAAAAATGAAATCGATCCGCTCAAGAGCGGAGTTCATATCATCGGCGCGGGTGAAGTTGTCGAACAGCCGATAACCGATACCATTGAAACGAACTATTTCCCTTATGCGATGAGCGTCATTATGTCGCGTGCTATCCCGGAGATAGACGGCTTCAAGCCCTCGCACAGGAAGATACTCTATACCATGTACAAAATGGGCCTGCTCACCGGTGCGCGCTCAAAGTCGGCTAATATCGTCGGACGCACCATGCAGCTGAACCCCCACGGCGACGCCGCCATATATGAGACTATGGTCAGACTTTCGCGCGGCTATGAAGCGCTGCTGCACCCGTACGTCGATTCAAAGGGTAACTTCGGTAAAGCGTATTCGCGCGATATGATGTGGGCGGCTTCGAGATATACCGAGGCGAAGCTCGACCCCATAAGCGCCGAGCTTTTCAAGGATATCGACAAGGATACCGTCGATTTTGTTGATAACTACGACAGCACCATGAAAGAGCCGACGCTTCTGCCGGTCACTTTCCCGAGCGTGCTCGTCAATAATAACACCGGTATAGCCGTCGGCATGGCGAGCTCCATATGCTCATTTAACCTCGAAGAGGTCTGCCGCACGACCATCGAGCTTATCAGAAACCCCGACCACTGCGTTGCGGATACCCTCAAAGCACCCGACTTTGCGGGCGGCGCGAAGATACTCTATGACCGCGCTAAGATTGAGGAGATTTACCGCACAGGCCGCGGCTCGTTCAAGCTCTACGCCAAATATACTTATGACAAGTCGAACAACTGCATTGATATAACGGAGATCCCAATGACCTCGACCGCGACAAGCGAGTCTATAATAGAAAAGGTTATCGACAGGGTCAAGGCGGGCGCGATAAGAGAAATAAGCGATATCCGTGATGAGACGGACAAGAGCGGTCTTAAAATAACCATAGACTTAAAGAGGGGAACAGACCCCGACAAGCTCATGCAGAAGCTCTACAGGCTCACTCCGCTCTCGGATTCGTTTGCCTGCAACTTCAATGTCCTGATTGCCGGTTCGCCCCGCGTCATGGGCGTCAAAGAGCTGCTCAACGAGTGGATTGCGTTCCGTATGGAGTGCGTCAGACGCAGAACCTATTTCGACCTCAAAAAGGCTAAGGACAAGCTGCATCTGCTGCGCGGACTTGAAAAAATCCTCCTCGATATCGACAAGGCGATAAAAATCGTCAGAAATACCGAAGAGGAGGCGGAGGTCGTCCCGAACCTTATGATAGGCTTCGGAATCGACCGCATCCAGGCGGAGTATGTCGCGGAGATAAAGCTTCGTCATTTGAACCGCGAATATATCTTAAAGCGCACGCAGGATATCGAAGATCTCGAAAAGCTCATTGCCGATCTTGAGGATATCCTCGCAAAGCGCGGCAGAGTCGGCGCGATAATTATCAGCGAGCTTGAGGAAGTTATCAAAAAATATGGCAAGCCGAGAAAGACGGAAATTATCTACGCCTCCGATATCGCAGAGGAGGAAGAGGAGGAGCAGATACCCGATTATCCCGTGACGCTTTTCTTCTCGAAGCAGGGCTATTTCAAGAAGATAACCCCGCAGTCTCTGCGCATGAGCAGCGAGCAGAAGTTCAAGGAGGGCGATGAGCTCGCCCAGACTGTGGTCACGGATAACGCGAAAGAGCTTCTCTTCTTCACAAACCGCTGCCAGGTCTACAAGGCTCGCGTCAACGACTTCAAGGAGACAAAGGCGAGCGCACTCGGCGATTATGTGGCGAGCACGCTCGGCATGGACGAGGGCGAGACGGCGGTCTATATGGTCGTGACCGCGGATTATTCGGGTCATATGCTTTTCTTCTTTGAAAACGGAAAAGCGGCGAAGGTCGAGCTTTCCGCCTATCAGACAAAGACGAACCGCAAGAAGCTCATAAAAGCTTATTCCGACAAATCGCCCGCCGCGGCGATGCTCCATATCGAAAGCGATGTCGAGCTTGTTATAATCTCTTCCGCGGGCAGACACCTTTTGATAAACACCGGCGCAATCTCGCCCAAGACTACCAAGGACACTCAGGGAGTCGGCGTTATGAGCCTCAAGAAGGGTCAGAAGGTTATGACCGTCCGTGCGTATAAAGAAGGGGAGTTCGCCAAGGCGTACAGATATAAGACAAAGAACCTGCCCGCCGCCGGAGCGCTGCTGAGCGCGGAGGACAAGGGCGAACAGCTTGAGCTCGGAATATAAAAAAGACCGTTTGCAAGGCTTCCCCGCAAAACGGTCGGCGGGAAAAGCCCTGCAAACGCATTGACTTCGGACTCTTGCCGCTGAGAGTAGTTTGTTCAGCTGCGTGCTGATAATACATCTTTCGGAAGGAAAATTTCTCCGTTCGGCAAAAGTTTTTATAAAAACTATTGAAATGTGTCAAAGTATATGCTAAAATATCTTAGCAATTTGTGTTTGGAGGTTAACTTCATGGCAGTACATGAGATTATATTGGGCATAGTCCTCATTCTTCTTTCGGTCGCTATTATTGTTCTCGTCCTTCTTCAGGAGGGTAAGTCCGCCGGTCTTTCCGGCGCTATCGCAGGCGGCGCAGAGACTTTCTTCGGCAAGAACAAGAGCAGGACTATGGAGTCTAAGCTTGTGCTTATCACGAAGATCATCGCTATCTCTTTCTTCGTTCTCGCACTCGTTGCAACCCTGCTTCTTCTCTTCCTTTAATACAGGGCAAGTAATATCTGAAAGCTGAACTTATGCGATCCTTCGGGGTCGCATTTTTTCATGCATATAAAAACCGCCCCGGGCTTCACAGATTTTCCGTGAAGCCCGGGGCTATGTGTGTTTAAGGGAGTTTTTATATTTAACCGAGATTCAGTTCGACGCGCCCTTTCGGGATATACATTATCGTTCTGCAGCCGTTGGCACGTCTGAACTCGGCAACATATCCGCCCGTGAGGTCGAATCTGTAGCCGTAGGCGTTTTCGGCGAGTGCGTTTATCGTTGCGCCGTCGGTGAATTCCCTTGAATTTTTCGGCATGTAGTCGCCGCTTGTGTATATGCTTATCTGTTCTCCGGTCTCGCGGTCGGTTTCCGGCTTTGATTTGCCGTTGTCCCAGAAAGCGTTGAATATCGGCGTGGTGTATTCAAGCGCGTCGACGGTGAGCTTGCCTATGTCCGCCACTCTGACGGCGACTATAGGCGATTCGTCAACGAGCAGGTCATAGAGCCCGTGGGCTTTTAGATATTCGACGGTGTTCGTCATTTCTTCGGTTATCGGAATAACGGACTTGAACTTGCCGAAATCTCCGTATTCCGAGCCGTTCGTCATCATCTCGCCGTAGTTGCCTGTCTTCCAAGCCTTTCTTATCGCATCTTCCGGCGTTTCGGCATCTTCGTCGTCTGTGTCGGGCGAGTAGGCTTGGGCTGCCGTCACGGTTTTGACTTCGTCCGACGCTATGTCGCGGTACAGAGCTGCCGCGCCGAGCCATTTCGAGTCGGAGCAGAGTATTCTGTCTGCGCCCAGAGCGGTTATGTCGTTATATATCGCGCGGGCGAGTCCGCGTGTAAATTTTTGGTCAACGACGGTCTTTTTGTCCATCTGTCCCGAGAAGAGAACGGGGAATACTTTTTCGCTGTCTATATTCAGCAGCTCGTTTTTGATTTTGTTGTTCCAGTTCTCGGTGTTCTCTATTGAATAGAGCGAGAGATAGTCGCCGAGCCCGACTGTCTGATATTCTCTTATTATCTCGCGTCCGTTCTTGAGCTTGTATTTTATAATAACAGTGCTGCGCACGGCTCTTTCGGAATAATCCTCGCTGCTTGAAACAACTTTTCTGTCCGAGGCGATGAGCCTTTTGTGCAGCTCGCGCACGGCGTTAATGTCGCTTTCGCTTTTGAATCCGTCGATAATTATGCGCCTTTCGTCGGCGTTGCTGCGATAGTAGCAGCCGCTGTTTATGCCAACTGGGTTTCCGTCCTCGTCGAAGGCGAGATAGTAGCCGGAGTTTGCGTTGAATTTGAGCTCGTCTGCTCTTGTGCGGTAGCTTCCGAGAAGTATGTCCGGAGCGGATACCGATGCGCTCTCGATGCTGTCGGTATCAGGCACGCGGCTGCTGTAACCGAAGAACCCGGTGTAGAGCGAGAGCATAACGGCGACCGCGAGAGCCACATGGACAAGCCCGTATTTCCAATCCTTTTTGAGTGCCTTGAAGCTGAGATTGAGCATAATATCGAAAACCACGAATATAACAGCGCTCAAAAGCACGGTTGTTATGCCCGTTATAAGATATTGCTTGTCGGTGATTTGCGAAAAATAAAAATTAACGGCGACGATAGTCGAGCCTGCGGAAACAGAGAGCATGGCGGTCAGCAAAAAGTTTAAAGCCTTGCTCCTGCCGCTGAAGCCGCATATCTCCACCTTCCTGCGCTTTAGCATCAAAAGCCCGAAAACGAACAGCAGGGCGGTCAGTATCGCCCAGAGTATATAGGGCTCAAGAGACGGCGCGCTCCAGCTTTTCAGCTCGTCTGCGGTGATTTTAGAGAATCCGTCGGCCGAGACCAACGAGCCCGAGCGGATGAATACGTCGTTGTTGAGCGAGAGCAGATTTAGACGCGATAACACGCGCCCGAAAGGGGAGAGAGCCATGCTGATGTCCCGACTGTGACTCGCCGACGGATAGAGTGCGTAGTTTGAATTGTGAGGCGCGCCGAAGAGCAGATGCGGTACCGCGTTGTTGAGAAAATATACAGCAGCGCTCGGAAACGCGAGAAATGCGAGCGAGAATATGACGGATTCGCTTATTGTCCCTACACAGACTGAAACCGCCGCCGCCACAGTGAACCCCGCGAGAGCCGTTACAGTCATATGCACGGCGTAAAACAGCAGCGCGCGCCAGAGCATGACGGACGAGCCGAAGTAGATAAGGTTCAGCATTGCCGAAAAGGCGAGCGGGAGAAGCACGGCCGCTTCAAGCATGACCGCTCCCGCCAGCCAGTGCGCCGAAAACAGACCCGCGCGGCTGATGCCGAGACTGAAATATATGTTGTTCTTCGCCCTGCTTGAGACGAATCTGAAAAGCATTATGCCCAGCGCGGCGGAGAGAACAACGACTGCCGCCGTGTAAAAATAGAGAATATCCGTCAGCATATAGTTGTCAGATCCGCCGATTATTAAAAATTTTCCGGATTCGCGCAGAAGCTCCAACGTCGCCGAGCCGCCGCTCTTCAGCGCCGTAAGCTGTCTTATCTTGTCGCTGCCGAAAAAGCTTCTGAGGTAGAGCACCAAGCTCATTACAAAGACCGCGAGCGGAAAAGCAAAGTTCTTTCTCATCGCGTGTGCGACCGTGAAGCCAAACGGATTTTTAAAGCCGTCTTTTGTTCTGTTCACCCTTTCTCCCTCCCGATATTTTTCTCCGGCGGCTGTACCTTTTTAAATACAGCCGCCGCTTGAATTTTATTTGCCTGTGCCGAGATTCAGCTCGATGCGTCCTTTCGGAACATACATTATCGTAAGGCAACCGTTCGCGCGCTTGAATTCGACAAGGTATCCGCCCGTGAGGTCGAATCTGTAGCCGTAGGCGTTGGCGGCGAGCTTTTCGAGCGTCGCCTTGTCGGTGACGGTCTTTGAATCCTTCGGCATGAAGTCGCCGCTGGTGTAGCTGCTAACTTCATATTCATAGCCGTTAGAGTCCTTCTTTGAATATGGCTTTGACTTTCCGTCGTCCCAGAACGAGTTGAAAATCGGGCTGGAATAGGCGAAACCGTATCTCATATCGTCTGAGGATGTGGCTTTGCCCATGTCTGCTATTCTTGCGCTGACTATCGGCGACTCGTCGCTGAGCTTTTCATAGAGTCCGTGAGCTTTGAGGAAGCTTATCGTGTTTGTCATTTCTTCGGTTATCGGAACTACCGAAAAACCACAGCTGAGCGCGAGATGTCTGCTTGCCGGATCATGGGACGAAAGTGCGTCAACAATTTCCTGGCGCGGTATAACTTCTTCTTCAACGGTTTCGTCTGTCACTGAAGTTGCATTGACATATTCGGATGACTCATACATCGAGTAATCTTCTCCCTGACTCTTGACACAGAATGCAACCGAGCCGAGGTATTTGGCGTTGCTTGTCAGGAACTTGTCGGAGCTAAGCGTGGTTATATCGTTGTATATCGCGCGCGCAAGACCTGCCGTCAGCTCTTCGTCAACAGCTATCTGGTTGTCCATCTGAGCAGAGAAAACTATCGGGATGATGTTTTCCGAGTCGATGTTGAGCAGTTCGTCTTTTATCTTGTTGTTCCAGTTCTTGGTGTCTTCGAGAGTATAGAGTGTCGGATAGTTTGTCAGCGGAACATATTCATAGACTCTGACAAGCTCGCGTCCGTTCTTGAGCTTGTATCTTATAACAACGCTCTGGCAGGTTATTCTCTTTGAATAGTTGTCGGAGTTTGTGTTGACTCTGTGGATATTTCCGGCTTTTATCATGGCCTTGTGTATTTCACGCACGGTGTTTATATCATCTTTGTCTTTGAAGTTTTCGATGAGGGAAACCGAGCGGTGGTTGCTGACATAGTAGTAATCTGAGTATACATCGGAATAATATCTGTCCGTACTGTAGCTGTTGCCAAGCTCACGCCCGAGCTTGTAGCTGCCCATCAGCGCGTTGGGGGCGGAGATAGATACACTGTCAATATCCTGAATATCCGGCACGCGGCTGCTGTAGCCGAAGAATCCGGTGTAGAGCGAGAGCAGGAACGCCGCCATGAGCCCGGCGTGGACGAGACCTATCTTCCAGTCCTTTTTTATGGCTTTAAAGCTCAGGTGGAGAATAATGTCGAATATCAGGAAGATTATGACGCTGATTATCATCAGCCCGACTATAATCATCCAGGTTGTTATCTGCGGTATTTCGGAAGTCACGAAGTACAGCACCAGCGAGGCCACTCCGAAAGAGGCAATCATGCAGAGTACGAAGTTGAGAACGGTGCTTCTTCCGGGGAATCCGCATATCTCGGCTTTTCTGCGCTTGAACATGAACAGACCGAACACGAAGAACGCGGCGATGAGAACTGCCCAGAGAATATAGGGAGTCAGCGATGGCGCGGCCCATTTTTTTGCCGCCTCTTTTGTCATAGCTTCAACGGAAGATGAGTTAATAAAAGAGCTTCTATTGAGCATGAGCAGATTTATGTGACTGATGATGCGCCCGAACATGGTGGAGTCTGTTATGTCGAAGTGCAGCTCCCCGTAGCTTGACGCAGCAGGATATATGCCATAGTAAGTTATGGCGGGTGCGCCGTTGAGAATTGCGGGAACGCCGTAGTTCACGCACATTGTCACAACGCTTGGGAACGCCGCGAGAACGGCTGAGAAGCCAAGCGATTCAACAACCGTACCCACGCAGCTCGAGACCGCCGCCGATATTGTAAGACCGGCGAGCACACATATCACGTTGTGCACCGCATAGAACAGGAAGGTTCGCCAGAGCATGACGGACGAGCCGAAATAGTGGAGGTTGAGCCCGAGCGAAACAGCGAGCGGGACGAGTACCGCCGCGAGCATCATGAACACGCCCGCAAGAAGACGCGCGGTGTAGAGGTCGGCGCGCTTGATACCGAGACTGTAGTAGACGTTGACGGTCTTTTTATTGGTAACGAATCTGAACAGCAAAACGCCGACTAACAGCGATATCACAACGAGCAGAGCGGGGTAGAACGAGATGAGCGGTTCATATGCCGCGCGCTCCGAGTCGAAGATAAAGACCTCATACGCTTCGCGCATTAACTTCATAACGTCCTGACCGGTGATAGCGGCCTTGTTCTTTGCTTCTCTCAATACATCCCAGCAGAAGTTGGAGAGATAGAAAAACATGCTCACTGCAAATGTCAGCAGCGGGAGAATGAAGTTCTTTTTCATCGCGTGCGCGACGGAGAACCAGAAAGTGTTCTTATATTTTTTCTTCATCTGTTCCACCTCATTTCTTCTCTTCGGTCTTGCCGAAGATGTCCTTGAAGTCGTAGTCGCTGCCCTCCATCTCCTCGAGGAAGATCTCTTCGAGCGTGAGCGGGAATTTTTCGATCATCAGCGGTTTCATATCCTGAAGCTTCTTCTCGTTTTCGTCCATGTCGCCGTTGGCGCTCAGAGTGATTATCTTTCCGTCCTTCGAGAAGTGCTTGATGTCGAGCGCCTTGAAGTCGCTCTCTTCGAGGTCGCGGTCAAAGACCAGCCTGAACTTGCAGCGCGAGCCGCTGATGTCGTCGACCGAGCAGTCCATAACGATGCTCTTGCCGTTTATCAGCGCGATGTGGTCGCACATGTCCGCAAGGTCGTGGAGATTGTGGGATGAGATTATGACCGAGCATTCCTCCTCCGCCATGTATTCGAGCAGAAGATTCTTGATGAGGTTCCTCTTCGCAGGGTCGAGTCCGTCGAAGCTCTCGTCGAGCAGAATGACCTCGGGCATCGTGGACATTCCGAGGATTATCTCGGCCTGTCTCTGCATTCCCTTTGAAAAGCCGCGTATGCTCTTCTTCGTGTCAAGCCCGAAAACATTTGAGAGCTTGTGCATGGTGTCGAAGCTGAAGCTGGGATAGTAGCCCGCGTAGAACTTGCCCATGCTCTCGATAGTCGCGTTGGGCTCGAAATAGAGGTCATCGGGGACATAGAAAAGTCTCTGCTTAACCTTTGCGTTGTCAAAAACATTCTCGCCGAATATTTTGACCTCGCCCTCGTCGGCTCTGTAGACTCCGGCGACCGTCTTGAGAAGCGTTGTTTTGCCCGCGCCGTTGTAGCCGACAAGCCCGTATATTGACGACTTTTCGACTTTCAGCGAAAGATTCTGAATGGCGGTGAAGTCCTGAAACCGTTTTGTAACGCCGATTACTTCAATCATAATTCTTCCTCCTGACTGTAGATTTCATTGAGTATGTCGATAATTTCCTGCTTTTTGAGTCCCTTGGCGCGGGCGGCAGAGATGGCGTCCGAAACTTCGGACACCGCCGTGTCGTGCACCGAATCGTTCTTGAAAGCCTTTTCGCTGACGAAGCTTCCCTTTCCGGGCACGGTGTATATCGCACCGTAGGATTCAAGGTCGGAGAACGCCTTTTTGACCGTGTTTATGTTCACGCCGGCGTCGGTTGCGATGGATCGGATTGACGGCAGCTGCGAGTGCGGAGCGAATGTACCGACAAGGATAAGAGTCAGCAGCTGATTCCTTATCTGTTCGTATGCCGGCACGCGGCTCTGCTTGTCGATTAAGACCACAGCGATTCTCCTTTCTTTTTGATTCCGGCGCGCCGCAGTGCACCAAAATCAGAATAGGTGTGCTATCTGTCATAGCACACCTATATCATAACACAAAAAATACCTTTGTCAACACAAAATTTTAAAAAATCTAAAAACAAAAAAGCCGCCCAAAGGCGGCTTCTCTGTATTTGGTGATCCATCGGAGATTCGAACTCCGGACACCTTGATTAAAAGTCAAGTGCTCTACCGACTGAGCTAATGGATCATATCTTTTTCGCCGTGCGGAAGCTGTATCCGCAAATCAGCTTGATTATCATATAATATTTGCTCGAAAAAGTCAAGCCTTTTTTGCATTTTCTTCCCATTGTTTTCACTCTTTATGATAAAGCGCACTCATTTAGCCCGAATATTCATTCCTGTCCGGCAGATACTATTCAGAGAAAACTGCCGGAGGCGCATTCTATGAAGATACTTTTTTATGATACAAAGCCGTATGACCGCGAGGCGTTTGAGAAGCTTGCGGGCAAATATTCCGACATTGAAATAGACTATCTCAAGACGGATATCTCTTACCGCACCGCGCCGCTCTCGAAAGGCTATGACGCTGTGTGCCTGTTCGTCGCGTCCGATGTCGGCAGGCGGGTGGTGGATATCCTCGCCGAGAACGGGGTCAGGCTCATTCTCATGCGCTGCGCCGGATATAACAATGTCGATCTTCCGGCGGCGCAGGAGCACGGTATCTCCGTTATGCGCGTGCCGGGGTATTCGCCCGAGGCAATAGCCGAGCACGCCCTCGCGCTCGCGTTCGCCGTCAATCGCCGCATACACAAGGCTTATATAAAAGTGCGCGAAAATAATTTCAGCCTCATGGGTCTTACGGGAGTCAACTTCTGCGGCAAGACGGCGGGAGTTGTCGGCACGGGAAAGATAGGCGCATCGTTCGCGCGAGCCTGCCGCGGGCTAGGGATGAATGTTATCGCCTATGATAAATATCGGAACCCCTCGCTCGACTTCGTTCGATATGTCGAACTCGATGAACTTCTCGGCGAAAGCGATCTGATATCCCTCCATTGCCCGCTGACCGAGGAGACCTATCATATGATAAATATCAATGCGATAGAGCGGATGAAGGACGGCGTTATCCTCGTCAATACTTCACGCGGTGCGCTGATAAGCACGCCCGATCTTATAAAAGGTATAAGGCAGCATAAATTTATGGGCGTCGGGCTCGATGTGTATGAGGAGGAGACGCACAATGTTTTTGAAAACCGCGAGGACGATATTCTCGAAACCTCCGTCACGGCTCGCCTTCTGTCGTTCCCGAATGTTATAATCACCTCGCACCAGGGCTTTCTGACCCGCGAGGCGCTTGAGTCGATAAGTGAGACCACGTTTGAAAATGCCGCCTCGTTTAGTAGGGGAGAGCCGATACAGGCGAATATAGTTAAATATAATTAATGTATGCTAACCATGCGCGGCGGTAAATTTCGCCGCTTTTTTCTGCCCGCTGTTGATTAAATCGCATTTATGTGATAGAATTTTCCCGTAACCGATTCAAAGGAGTGAGGGAGACTTCGGGTCTCGTAAATATGAAAAACAAAGTTCTGCCAAAAATAACAAATATATCGGCTATTGTTGACATAGTCGGCGCAGTCGCATTTTTTATTGTTCAGATAATCAACGCCGCAAAACCGAATTTTGTCAGCGCGTCGGTGATGCTCGGATTCTTGATAGCGAGCGCCGTGGCGATAATATTGTTCTTCGTGCTCCGCGTCATAGGCATCGCGGTCGGTACGAAGTCTTTGAAAGTGCTGACGATAATTTCATATATTGTCGATGCGGCATGGGTCATCTCTATGATATTCGTGCTCAAGAATCTCAATATCTTTTAAGGGAGTGGCGGAATGATTTATGCTCTTGTCGCCGCCGTCGTTTCTGCGGCTCTGCTGATATATTTTATCGTCCGTATAGTGCGCGATCCCGGCGATGCCAAATATGCAGTACATATTCCGAAATGTCTTTTCTTCTTCGGCATGGCTGTCTATATTGCAGGCGCCGCTGTCTGTGTCGCAATGCTCGCAGTCGGAAAGTTCTTCGTTGCGATTCCGGGGTTTGGCTGTATGCTGTTCGGTGCCGCGGCGATGCTCTGCCAGCTCGATCAAAAGGTCGTGTCTGCGGGCGAGGGGATATATATCTATTCGACTATGTTCGGCAAGAAGAAGCGCTTTAATATTTCTGATTTTGTCTCGATGAAGCGAAACTCCGATTCGCTCACACTCAAATTCAAGAACGGAAAGATGCATATCGATAACCTTGCCGTTATCAGCGACGGCTTCAGAGAGAGCCTGCTCGACGGCAAAGAAGACTGAATATCTGTTTAGTGCAAAAAACAAAGGTCATAATCTATGTCTGACAACGCGGATTATGACCTCTATTTATTTTTTTCGGCTGTCTTGCAAAATTTTTTAAAAAAACTGTTGACAATAACATATGAATGAGCTATCATATGAACAGTAAAACATATGAACGAACAATCATATGAATTATCATGCAAATGAACGGAGGACAAAAACATGGAACACAACCACGAGAAGATGCTCGATATGGTGAGGCACGAGCTGCCGACGGACGAGCTGCTTTGCGACCTGTCCGATCTGTTCAGGCTCTTCGGCGACACGACCCGCGTCAAGATTTTGTTTTCGCTCTTTGAGTCGGAGATGTGCGTTTGCGCCATTGCGGAACTGCTCGGCATGACACAGTCGGCGATCTCTCATCAGCTCAAGATACTCAAGGACGCAAATCTTGTCGCAAACCGCCGTGAGGGCAAAACAATCTATTATTTTCTTTCCGACGACCATGTCAGAACGATTATAGCCAAAGGTTTCGAACATCTTATTGAAGAAAGGAACGAGAACAATGAAGAAGATCTTTAAGCTTGAGGATCTGGATTGCGCAAACTGCGCGGCAAAGATGGAGGCGGCTATCGCCAAGGTTGACGGAGTCGAGAGCGTCAGCGTCAATTTCTTCACCCAGAAGCTGACCCTTGAGGCGGCGGACGATGCTTTTGACGATGTGCTCAAGAAAGTCGTCAAGACCGCAAAGAAAGTTGAGCCCGACTGCACAATAATTCTTAAGTAAGAGGGGTGTCCCCGATGACGAGAAAGCAGAAGAAAACACTGATAAGAATAATCGTATCGGTCGTGCTGACAGGCGTCGCCTGGGCAGTCGACGAGATATTCGGCTTTGAGGGCTGGAAAGCGCTGCTGCTGTATATCGCGCCGTATCTTGTGATAGGCTACGATGTCCTGTGGGACGCTATTCGCAATATTGCCCACGGCCAGGTGTTCGATGAGCATTTCCTCATGGCCATCGCCACTGTCGGCGCGTTCGGCGTCGGCGATTACCGCGAAGCCTCGGCGGTCATGATATTCTATCAGGTCGGCGAGCTGTTCCAGAGCATCGCGGTCGGCAAGAGCCGCAAGTCAATATCCGCGCTTATGGATATCCGTCCCGACTATGCCGTAGTCGTGCGCGACGGAAAAGAGGAAACCGTGTCGCCCGAGGAAGTTGAACTCGGCGAGACTATAGTTATCAAGCCCGGCGAAAAGATTCCGCTTGACGGCGAGATAATCGACGGCTCGACTTCTGTCAATACCGCCGCCCTGACAGGCGAGAGCCTGCCCGCAGACAAGACGGTCGGCGACAGAGTGACGAGCGGAACGATAAATCTTTCCGGCGTTATCCATGTCAGGACTCAGAGCCGCTTTGAGGAGAGCACGGTCGCGAAGATTCTCGAACTCGTTGAAAACTCCTCGGAGAAAAAGGCGAGAGCCGAGAACTTCATCACCCGTTTCTCGCGCTGGTATACTCCCTGCGTCGTTATCGGCGCCGTTGTGCTCGCGATTATACCGCCGCTTGTCACCGTGCTCATGGGAACTCAGAGCACCTGGAGCCTCTGGAGCATATGGATAGAGCGTGCGCTTACCTTCCTTGTCGTATCGTGCCCGTGCGCGCTGGTCGTTTCCGTCCCGCTGTCTTTCTTCGGCGGCATCGGCGGAGCTTCGCGTGACGGCATACTCATAAAGGGCGCCAACTATATGGAGACCCTTTCAAAGATCGACACGGTCGTGTTCGACAAGACCGGAACGCTGACGAAAGGCACCTTCGCGGTCAACGCCATTCATCCCGAAAATATCACCGAGGCGCATCTTCTCGATGTCGCCGCCGCGGCGGAGAGCTATTCAACTCACCCGGTCGGCGAGTCGATAGTCGCGGCGCATAAGGGTCATATAGACAAGAGCCGTATCGGCAAGATAACCGAGCACGCGGGCATGGGTCTTGAGGCTGTTATCGACGGCAAGACTTATTTTGTCGGCAACGGCAAACTCATGGACATGGCGGGAGCCAAGTGGCATGAGTGCCATATGGCAGGCACCGTTATTCATATCAGCGAGGGTGCGCAGTATCTCGGACATATCGTTATCAACGATGAGATAAAACCCGACTCCGCAGACGCGATAGCGAAGCTCAAGGAACTCGGTATCAAGAACACCGTTATGCTCACGGGCGACAACGAACGCGTCGCCGAAGCGGTCGGCAAGCAGCTCGGACTCAGCGCAGTTCACGCAAAACTGCTTCCGTCGCAGAAGGTTGAGCGCGTTGAAGAGCTGCTCGGCGAGGGCAACAAGGTCGCGTTCGTCGGCGACGGCATCAACGACGCACCCGTGCTCACAAGAGCCGATGTAGGCATCGCAATGGGCGCAATGGGCAGCGACGCCGCAATCGAGTCGGCGGATATCGTCCTCATGGATGACAAGATTTCAAAGCTCCCGACGGCGATAAAGATAGCCAGAAAGACCATGCGCATCGTCAACGAGAATATCTGGATCGCGCTCGCGGTCAAAGTGATCATCCTCGTGCTCAGCGCATTCGGTATCGCGGATATGTGGATAGCGGTCTTCGGCGATGTCGGAGTTCTCATTCTCGCTGTGCTCAACGCCATGCGCGCAATGCTGAAGATAAAAGACAAATAAATAATTAAAAAATCGTAAAAAATCGGCGGCAGGGGATTGATCTTGCCGCCGATTTTTTATGCCTTATTGAGCTCTCTGCGCTTTGCGCGCCTGACTCTGTTTATGTGCCGCTCGAAGTCGCCGCTGTTCAGAAGCTCGGTCAGCACCAACTGCTCGAATGTCGGCACGGTGCAGGAATAGAACCCTAGCCGCTCTTCAAATATCTTAACGAGCCTTTTCGGCAGAACCATGTATCCGACACGCAGCGAGGGTGATATAGTTTTTGAAAATGTGTTGAGATATATTACATTGTCGCGGTCGGAGAGCACAAAAAGCGTGTCCGCAGGCTTCTGCGAGACCGAAAACTCGGAGTCGTAGTCCGACTCAACAATGAATCTGTCGCCCGATGAAGACCAGTTGATATATTCATATCTCTTCGAGGCGGACGCGGTGACCCCAGTCGGGAAGCTCCGATATGGAGTCGTGTGCAGAACGTCCGCCTTGCTGCCGCTCAGCGCTGCGCCGTCTATGCCGTCGTCCGAGAGGGGGAGAAGCTCGTATCTGACTCCCGCCGCCCTGTATACCTGCTCGATTTTTTCGTATGACGGCGACTCTATCGCGTATGTTTTGTCCCTGCCGAGCAGGTCGACTATCAGCCCGTAAAGATATTCCGCACCCGAGCCTACAATTATCTGATCGGTGTCAACCGATATGCCGCGGTTTCTCGCGAGATATTGCCGCAGTGCGTCGCGCAGTTCAATGCGTCCCGAGTGCGGCGAGCGCTCAAGTATCTCGTTCCCGCAGTCCGCAATAACTTTGCGCATCGTCCTGCTGAGTAGCGATAATGAAAATTCGGGCTTGCTGTGTTCGATGTTTTTCCCTCGCTTCGGCTCTGTCGGTCTGCTGTCGGACGCCGCAAAGCCGTCCGAACGGCGGAAAACAACAAAATATCCGCTTCTCTCGCGCGCCTGAGTGTATCCCTCTTCGCAGAGCAGATTATATGCGTGTTCGGTCGTTATCGTGCTCACCCCGAGCTCCTCTGCGAGCAGCCGCTTTGACGGCAGTTTGCTGCCGTAGGCGAACGCCCCGCCGACTATATCCGCCCTGAACTGTCTGTAAATCTGCAAATAGACCGGGCGGTCGTTCAAGTCAACCGTGTATTTCATCTGGTTATATTATTTTCTCCGTTTCTGACTATTTTATATTATCAGTGGTATTGTATAATATTCCTGTCAAAAAAGCAAGGAGGACTTGAAAATGAAAGAAAAAAGCAACACGAAAAGAACCACGCTGTGGATATGTTTGACGGCAATGTTCATGGCGCTCAATGTCGCGATGAGCTCGTTCGGCGTTCCCGTTCCGGGCGGCCACCTGTATCTCAATGATATAATTATCTGCACCGCAGCGATAATCCTCGACCCTGTCGCGGCGTTTATAGTCGGCGGAGTCGGCGCGTTCCTCGGCGACCTGTTCTTTTATCCGCTCCCGATGTTTGTCTCATTGGTTACCCACGGACTCCAGGCTGTTATCATCTCCGTTTTCTCGCACTATGTTCTGAAGAAGCACCCCGTGCTCGCGAGCGGAATAGGCGTCTCGATAGGCGCGGTCATTATGGTCGTCGGTTACTCCCTCGGCAGAGCGTTTATCTACAGCACCCCGGAATACGCCGTTATGAAGCTTCCATATCAGATTCTTCAGGCGGTCGTCGGCGCAGTCGTCGGTATGCTCCTGTGCTGGAAGTGCGGAGTGTACAAGCTCTATAACAAAGCGCTTGCAAAAACTTCCGGCGGCAAAAGAGAAGAGCACAAAGAACCGGCAGAGAAAAGCTGAAATAGATTAAAAAACTCTTGATTTTTATATCTTGCTGTGATATAATATCCGAGCATTACGCACGCGAAGCTTTAGGAAGTCGCCCGGTGCGGTGAATTTTCGCCGTTGCGGCCGCCCTGTTTCGCGGAGGAAAAACCAAAGGAGGAAAAACAAATGTCAGTAGTATCAATGAAGCAGCTGCTTGAAGCAGGTGTGCACTTCGGTCATCAGACCAGAAGATGGAACCCCAAAATGGCTCCCTATATTTTCACGGAGCGCAACGGTATTTACATCATCGACCTTCAGAAGACGGTCAAGAAGCTTGAGGATGCCTATATGGCGGTCCGCGATATCGCTGCAGACGGCAAGGAGATCCTTTTCGTCGGCACGAAGAAGCAGGCTCAGGATTCTATCCGCGAGGAGGCTGAGCGCTGCGGCATGCCTTATGTCAACGCCCGTTGGCTCGGCGGTATGCTCACCAACTTCAACACCATTCAGCGCCGTATAAAGAGACTTGAGCAGCTCAAGACCATGGAGGCTGACGGAACTTTCGATATGCTTCCCAAGAAGGAAGTTATCAAGCTCCAGCTCGAGATAGAGAAGCTTGAGAAGTTCATGGGCGGTATCTCCAAGATGAAGAAGCAGCCCGCTGCTATGTTCATCGTCGATCCCCGCAAGGAGAAGATCGCTGTTCTCGAGGCTCATAAGCTCGGTATTCCGATCATCGCTATCGTCGACACAAACTGCGATCCCGATGAAGTAGACTATGTTATCCCCGGCAACGACGACGCTATCCGCGCTGTCCGTCTTATCTCCGCCGCAATGGCAGACGCTGTCATCGAGGGCAGACAGGGCGAGCAGGGCGACGCAGAGGCTGCCGAGGCCGCAGAGACAGAGGAGGACAAATAATGAACTTCACTGCTAAAGACGTACAGGCTCTCCGCGAAAAGACCGGAGCAGGTATGATGGACTGCAAGAAGGCTCTCACAGAGACCGACGGCGATATGGACAAGGCCGTTGATGTTCTTCGTGAGAAGGGTCTTGCTTCCGCCGCCAAGAAGGCAGGCCGCGTTGCCGCCGAGGGCGTTGTTGTTGCATATTATGATGAGGCAAATAAGGTTGCTTCTATGGTAGAAGTCAACTGCGAGACAGACTTCGTTGCAAAGAACGAGAAGTTTGTTGAGCTTGCAAATAAGATTGCTGTCACTGTTGCGGAAAAGAATCCGGCAGATGTTGACGCTCTCCTTGCTATGACCCTTTCGGGCAGCGATGAGACTGTCTCCGACGCTGTTCAGGAGCTCTTCCTCGTAATCCGTGAGAACATGAAGGTTCGCCGCTTTGTAAGAGTTGAGGGCACTGTTGCTTCCTATATCCACGGCGGCGGCTCGGTAGGCGTTCTTGTCAGCTTTGATACAGACGCTGCCGATAAGGCAGAGTTTAAGGAGATGGGCAGAAACGTTGCAATGCAGATTGCAGCTATGAGCCCCGAGTATCTCAGCAAGGATTGCATCTCCGACGATGAGCTTGCAAAGATGAAGTCGATCACTATCGACAGCTCGCTCAACAAGCCCGAGTCTCTTCCGAAGCCGATTCTTAAGAATCTCTTCGATAAGGCTGTCAACGATAAGCTCTTCAGCGATGAGGATCTTGCAGCTTATGAGGAGCAGAAGAACAACAAGTTCCTCTTCAACTTCCTTTCCGATAAGGCAGTTGAGACTCTTGTCGAGCTTGCAATGGCAAGCAAGGCTGATATCGTTGCAAACAAGATCTTTGCAGGTGCAGTCGACGGCCGTATGAAGAAGCAGCTCAAGGAAGTTTGCCTTCTTGAGCAGGCATTCGTTCGTTCGGATCTCTATGACGGCGATGTCGCAGGCTACATTGCAGATGTTGCTAAGAAGCTCGGCGCTTCGATAAAGGCTACCGGCTTCATCCGCTACGCAAAGGGCGAGGGCATCGAGAAGAAAGAAGAGAACTACGCCGAAGAAATCGCAAAGATGACCGGCAATAAATAATTAAACAAAAAGTGAGGCAGTCGAAAGACTGCCTCGTTTTTTATGCCGTAAATAATTATAAGGGCTGTCGCATTCAGCGCAGATCAAAGAGCAAAAATAGAAGAGCCGCAATTTGCAGCAAATAATGCAAATTGCGGCTTTGCTTTTATTCCGATTTTGCCCGCACCTTTTCTTTCTTGTAAATGCTGTAGCTCAGCCAGCGTTTGCCTTTGTATCGCAGGCAGAACGCAACCGCGCGGAACACCCAGTCAACTATCATCGCTATCCAGACGCCGATAGCGCCCATGCCGAGCTTGAGTCCGATTATGTAGCTCAGAAGCAGTCGGAAAGTGAACATTGAAAACAGCGCGATGCACATCGTGAATTTGACATCGTTCGCTGCCTTGAGAACATTCGGCATCGTGAACGATGCGGGCCAGATAAATATCGCACAGCCGTTGTGAATGATGATGAGCTTGAGCGCGAGCGAATATGCATCGGGCGAGATGTTGTACATCTTGAGCGTCAGCGGCAGGGTAGCGAGGATTATTGCGTTCCATATCGTCGACATAAGGTAGGTCAGCTTCATCAGCTTCTTCGTGTGCAGTCTTATCTGCTCTTCGCTGCCAAGACCGACGCATTGACCAATGACTGTTATCACCGCAAGCCCCATCGCCTGACCGGGTATGCATCCGATTCCGTCGAGGTTGTTCGCGACCGCGTTAGCCGCTATCTGAACCGTTCCGAACGAGGTTATAATGCTGACGACAAGTATGCGCCCGAGGTGAAACAGGCTGCTCTCGATGCTGCTGGGTATTCCTATAGAGAGTATCTTTTTTATAAGCCCGAAATTCGGCCTGAATTTATCTTTAATCGAGATATAAATCGGATGATCTCTCTTGTGCAGGAGGATGAGCAGGAGGAGCATCGCCGCAAAACGCGAAATAGTCGAGGATATCGCCGCGCCAGCAACACCCCATTTGACTCCGTATATGAGAATGGCGTTGCCGATTATGTTCATAATTGTGGTGATGAGCGAGGCTAACATCGATATTTTCGAGTTGCCCATGGCGCGAAAAAGCGCTGCGCAGCAGTTATATATAGCGAGGAACGGGAACGACAGCGCGGATATCCAGAAATATGTCAATGCGGACTGCATAACACCCTCTTCAAGCGTGCTGAAAAAGAGCCTGAGCAGCTGAGCCTTGAAAACAAGGGTCAGTGCCATGAGTACAATCGAGATTATAAACGCGATAAATATCAGCTGAGATGCGCTGTTTCGCGCGTCCTTTGCTCTTTTTGCGCCGATGAACTGCGCCGCAACGACTGCGCCGCCCGTAGCGAGCGCGGCAAAGACATTTATCATCAGCGTCATTATCATGTCAACGAGCGAAACGCCCGAAATAGCCTCGTCGCCGAGACCGGATATCATAACCGTGTCGCAGAATCCGACGGATATCGCGAGAAATTGCTCGATGACAAGCGGGAATATCAATTTTTTGAGTGCTTTGTTGCTGAAAAGCGGCTTTCCAGCGAGGGGAGTTGCAACAGCTTCCATTTGAGACCTCCGTTTGTTATACATATGTATAATAACATATTTGCTCTGCCAATTCAATCCGTCGGGGCTGTAAAAAATATGCACTGCGGCTTTCCACAGTGCATATCTTTATTTTTTCTTAACTATTCGCAGTTCGCTTATCATAACTCCCGCGTGTTCTTCAAATATCTCGATTTCAACGCACCCGTTGACGAACACATCTTTCGGCAGCTGATATACTGCGCAGACAAAGCCGTCCGGGAGCATCTCGCGGTTGAATTCTTCGTCTTCTTCGCCGAACTGACCGCCTTTGTATACAATCGTTCCGTTGGCTTTTATCGTCAGGTCGTTGATGCTCTCATCTTTTTTCTGATGATAGGTGACTTTCAGCTCGTAGTCGGTGTCATATCTGAATCCGCCCAGCTTGCACCTGAACGACTGGTTGTCGTAGACTTTGAAAAGGCAGGTCGGGAGACTGCCGTTGTTGACATCGGGGCGGTCACCCTGGAAGTCCATGTATATGCCCTCGGGGCCGACAACTTGCTCGCACCCGAGTACTCCGAAGCCGTGCTCCGCGACCGAGAAATAATATTCGTCGCTCTCGACTTCGTTGCGCCTGACGCTGCGAATCATGTATTTTTTAGCCTCGTCATCGGGCATCGATTCAGCCTTTTCGAGCCGACCCATAAGCCATGCGCGGTCGGTGTTCGGCAGGTCGATTGTCTCAAGCACCGCTCCGCGCTCCCAGCTGTTGGCGCAGTAGCGCTCAACATCCGTCTGCAAGCCTATCTGCTCAAAAAGCTCTCCTGCAATGCGCTCTATGTCCGCGCGAAGCGCCTTTTCACGCCCGTCCTCGGCATTTTTGAGTATATCCTTTGCGCTCGCGAGCCTGTCGGAGAGAATCTCGCGTTTCGCTTCTTTTATCGCTTGCAGTTCGATTATCCGCTTGTGTCTTAGATATGCGTCGCACTTTGCGCGGAACAGACACTGGTTGAATCGCCAGAGCTTCACGGCATCGGGATATCTTTCGGCGAGCGACTCCCAACCTCTGAGATTGTCGTCAATGCCGGGGTTTTCCGCCGAATCTGTCTGCCAGTTTAGTTCAAGCCCGAGTATCCTGTCTGCAACCTCGCTTGCCGGCAGAGAGGGGAAATACAGGCGCGAATAGTCCTCAAGCGAGTCGCGGACATCGACATAGGGGAAGAAGTCCATGTCGCTCCAGACGCATTTGTTGACATCGTCCGTTATGCCTTCGGAATATGAAACACTGCCGACAACATATCTGCGCGTGAGGCGGTGAATCTCCCTGTACTCGCAGGGGCGGGGATTCGTGCATTCGCGGCTGAGTCCGGCGGCGAGCGCATAGTGCCAGTCGTCGCGGTCGAAGTGAACCGGATATTCGCAGCGCACGTTGTGCGTTATGTCGGGATAAAATCTTATCGGATATTTTGCGGGCACTCTGCGGCGCAGCTCATCCATCTCAAAAGCGTGGTTCGGACCTGTTATAATGCCGTCAATTTCGTCGGGCAGTTCTTGCAGTTCGCTTATGAGCTTTTCGCCCCAGTTCGGTATCGAGTGCGGCTGCTGTGCGGACGGCCACATCTCGGCGTTTGGGTGATATTCCTTGAGCAGGCGCGAAAAATCGCGGCAGCGGCTTATAAATTCGTCCGCGTCGTAGTCGCCGGGGTCGCCTCCGGGCGGGAACATTACGTCTATCCTCGGCGTGCGCTCGAAGACGCGCCTGCGCCGTTTCTCGGCGTCCTCAAGGCTCTCGCGGTCGTTCGGGTACCAGAGCGATACATCGAGGTCGTATTCGTCCGCGATTTTTGAAGCTTCAACGAGAAAGTCCTGCGGGTCATATTTCATCAGCCTGTTCTGCTGCGCTCCGAGCCCGTCATAGGGGATGTGCTCAACCGTATTGCAGCCGAAGAACATCAGGTCGAGATAATATCTGCGGTAGTCCTCCAGATCCCACGCGTCGTAGCTGTTTGGCGTTGTGCGGTAGCCGAGCTGATGACCCCTTATGCGCTTGTCGGGCTTGTATTCTCCGCCGATATCCTGTATGAGCGTGATTTTTTCGCCCGAAACTTCGATTTTTCTCAGGAACATGCCAATGGCGAATATCAGCCCGCGTATACCTTGTGCCCTGAAAACAAGGCGGCTGCCGCTCTGTTCTATTTTATATCCGTCGCGCAGACCGTTCGGGTCGGCGATAAGAGATATGTCCGCTTCTTCAGAGTCGGTCATTTGCGGCATAACTCCCGTTCGCGATTCTATTTCGCCGCGCAGTATCTCTGCGGCTTTGAGCGCGTCGCCGCCCTGCGCAAAAAATTTAATACTTTTATACTCGTGTCTCATCTTACCCTCACTCAAAAAGATTCTTCATCATTTTAAGCCCCTCTGCCGCTTCGGCTTCAAAGTTTATGCAGTTGGCTTCAATGCTCATTCTTCCGTCGTATCCGGCTTCCTTTACGGCTTCTGCGAACGGCGCGTAATTGTACCCGTCGCCTTCTGCGGGGAAGATGCGCTTCATTTTTCCGCCGTTCGGCGAATCTTTTGCGGTCGGGTTCGAGAAGTGTATATGTATCAGCCTTTCTCCCGCATATCCGAGCGCACCGAAGTCCTCGTTTTCCATGACCATGTGATATATATCGGCGAGGACAAATATGTTTTTGAGCCCCAGAGTGCGGCAGATGTCAACACTCTTGCGGACTGTCGTAAACACATTTGTTTCGAGCCTGTTCAGCGGCTCAATAGCAACTCTTATTCCGTGTTCGCCCGCTTCGTCGTCTATGACTTTCAGAGCCGAGTGTATCTGTTCGAGCCCTTTTTCTCTGTCGAATCCCTCCGGCACGCTGCGCGAACGCCCGCTTCCGAGCACGCAGGTTTCGATTCCGAGAAACACCGCGTTGTCAAATGCGCGGCGCGTGTAGTCTCTTATAATTTCAATGTCCGCATCCTCTCCGGCGAGGTGTATCTCCCCGGGGAAAAAGCAGTTCGCTGCCTCAAGACTTGCACCGTAGACGTCGAGCATTGCTTTTGTATTTTTTAGTTCCTGCTCGCCGAGACTTTTTATGTGCCCCAGATTGCTTTCAAGATAGTCATATCCGAGCTTCGCGGCAGATTCGAGCTTGTCAAATCCAACGCAGGTTCCGAACCGCATAGTGCGCCTCCTTTAATATTTTTTATTCCGGATAAATGGTAACACGCCCGCCGCCGCCGTGTCAATCTCAGCTCAAAAATTTTTCTCCGCGGTATTAAGAGCGCGCTATATGGGAATAATTTTTTATAGCGTGAGCAAAGTGGGAGGCGGCGGAATGCAGTACAACAGAGTCGAGATCTGCGGAGTGAATACATCGAAGCTGAAGGTGCTCAAAGAGAAAGAAAAGACGGAGCTTCTGCGCCGTATGCATTCGGGGGACAAGTCGGCGCGGGACGAGCTTATAAACGGGAATCTGCGCCTTGTTCTGAGCGTTGTTCAGAGGTTTACAAACAGGGGAGAGAACCCCGACGATCTCTTTCAGGTCGGGTGCATCGGGCTTATAAAGGCTATAGATAACTTTGATATAAATCAGAATGTCCGCTTTTCGACCTATGCCGTACCCATGATAATCGGCGAGATACGCCGCTATCTGCGCGACAACAACTCGATGCGCGTCAGTCGATCAATAAGAGATGTTGCCTATCACGCGATGCAGGAGAAAGAGAAGCTTGTCGCAAAGCTCGGGCGCGACCCGACGGTAGAAGAGATAGCGAAAGCGATGAACATGAAAAAAGAGGAGATAGTTTTAGCCCTCGAAGCGATTGTCGAGCCCGTATCGCTCTATGAGCCCGTGTTCTCGGACGGCGGCGACACGATATATGTCATGGATCAGCTCGGCGACAGCGGTGACGACGGGAGCTGGCTCGATGAGATAATCTTTCGCGAGTCGGTCGAAAATCTGCCGGAGCGGGAGAAGAAAATACTTTATCTGCGCTTTTTAAAAGGCAAGACTCAGATGGAAGTGGCAGGGGAGATAGGCATTTCGCAGGCGCAGGTCTCGCGGCTCGAAAAGGGAGCTATCGAGGCAATAAAAAGAAACAACAGAGCGTAATTTAGGGTCTGCCGCATTCAGCGCAGACCAAAGAGCAAAAGATGCAGGTCATATTTCGTATGATTATAATGCGGAGTATGACCTTTTATTATTGCTCTTTTAAGCGCCTTTTTGCCCACTCGCAGTATACGTATACAGCTTCGGGTCAAAAAACGCTTTCTGCATCTGAATGCGACAACCCCTTTTTAATTTTAAAAAGGGTGACAAATCCTGCGATTAATGATATAATCCGTATTGGTGAATTTTTCAAAGGAGGTCATGAATTGAAGAAAAAGATAGAATTTGATTCAGAAAAGAAAGTGTTCCCGATAATTGTCAGCATTATCGGTGTTGCGCTCATGTTCGCGATGTGGATAACAAGGCTCAATATGACTGCGGTCGTCTGCGTGGGATTTTGCTGCATTGTGTCCGCGCTTATAGTTATCGGTATGTTTTTCAAGCGCCGACTTTATCTTGGCTTTCTTATCGGCTACTGCGCCGCGCTGTTCGGCGTTATCACTTATTACATAATTTTCGGCGCGGATGCGGGATTCGGCGCGTTCACTTCCGGCCTTGCGGGATTTTCGAGCGCGGAGCATCCCTGGCTCACGGGTGAGGGCAATTTCTTCACCCGCCTGCTCGGCAATCTCCTGCTCGCCCTGCCGAGCATAGCCGTTATAGTCGGCGTTATTCTCTGCGTTGTGAAAATCGATAAAAAAGTCACTCTTCAAAAAGTACTCTCGCGTGTTCTCAGTGTGCTGCTCGTGTTTACTACCGTCGCGTTCGTGCTGACCATGAACCTGCGCTCGAAGCCCAACGCCGAGCGTCTATGGGACGGTCAGGACGACTACCTCAAGGGTATAGACAAAAATAAAACAAAAGAGAATTCGCCCAATGTTCTGTTTATTCTCATGGATGATCTCGGCTACGGCGATGTCTCCGCAAACGGCGCGATATATGATACCCCGAACATCGACCGCATCGGCGAAGAGGGCGCGCAGTTCACGAATTTCTATTCGAGCTATTCCGTCTGCTCTCCTGCGCGTTTTGCCGCGCTCACCGGGCGCTATCCCTATCGCGGATATGCCGACAATGTCATATATCCGACCGTTGACACATTCTCTCCGTTCGCCTCGACCCGTATATTCAATTCCGTTGAAATGGGCGGCAATGCCGACGGTATGCTCGGCGACGAGATAACCATAGCGGAGGCTCTCAAGGGAGCAGGCTATGCGACGGGCTGCTTCGGCAAGTGGCATCTCGGCGATTACGGCGAGTATCTGCCGACCAATCAGGGCTTCGATTATTTCTACGGCAGCCACTATGTCAACGATATGAACCCGTTCTACCATGTCCGTGAAGAGAACGGCGAATATGAAATTGCCCGCGGCACAGACGAGCTCAAGGACCAGGGCAACGCCACAAAGTGGATATATGAAGAGATAAACAGCTGGATAACCGAGCAGGTCAAGGAGGGCGACGAGCCGTTCTTCGCATTCTATGCAACTCCGTGGCCGCACGCGCCCGTGTATGTCGGCGATGAGTTCAAGGGCAAATCCGGCATGGGCACATATGTTGACTGCGTGACCGAGTTTGACTATTATCTCGGCAAGCTCTTTGATACTCTCGAAGAGCTCGGCGTCATGGACGACACGATAATAGTGTTCACCAGCGACAACGGTCCCGCGCTTCAGGGCTCGACGGGCGACCTCCGCGGAGGCAAATATCTTGCATATGAGGGCGGCCAGAAAGTGCCGTTTATGATTCGCTGGGGCAACAACGGCGGTCTGTTCAAAGCGGGTTCGACTTATGATGAGTCCGCAACACTCGTCGATCTGTTCCCGACTCTCGTCGAGATGTGCGGCATCACCGGAAACGGCGGAACGGAGAAAAACTATCTTCCCGCGGATCGCGTAATAGACGGCGTTTCGATGATTCCCGTGTTCACGCAGAACAAGGTCATACATACCGCCGACACCCCGATACTCCACATGAAGCGCGAAAAGCTCAAGGCTATCCAGTACGCTATACCGACTGCCGATATCCTTGCGCGCGATGAGTATAAGGACTATGATTTTGATATTCTCAACAACAACGAGTATGTCGTGTTCAAGTATTTCAAGAATATACAGAACGACAACTCTGCGTTCTTTGATAAGTTCCGCAAGAATTGGCTGCATATCCTGACCGACGATGCGGGCGAGAACTACAACCGCACCCCGGCATATCCGACAATTGCCGATGAGATGCGCGACAGACTCGACGAAAAGATGAACGAGTTCAAAAATAACCGCCGAGGAATTATAGAAAACAGCTGATAGAAACGCCGCCGAACGGGTGAATAGTCCGCTCGGCGGTCGGAATATCCGGGGGTGAAATTTTGCCTGAACTTTCAATAATGATAAAGCCTGCGTCGAGCCTCTGCAATCTGCGGTGCGAATATTGCTTTTATCACGATGTATCACAGATAAGAGAAGAGCACAACCTCGGCATTATGTCCGCCGAAACTTCTGACAGGCTCATAAAAAGCGCGCTCAGCTTCGCAAAAGGGGACAGTGTAGCTTTCGCGTTCCAGGGCGGAGAACCGCTGCTCGCCGGGATAGACTATTTCAGGGACTTCGCCGAGCGGGTCAAAAAATACAACCTGCGCGGCAGCCGTATATTTTTCAGCATACAGACCAACGGTTTATTGATAGACGAGCAGTGGGCGCGGTTCTTTCGCGATGAACATTTTCTCGTGGGTCTGAGCCTTGACGGCGATATGGAAGCGAACCGCTTCAGAGTCGACGCCAACGGCACAAACAGATTCTATAAAATTCTCAATGCCGCCCAGATGCTGACCATGCACGAGGTCGATTTCAATATCTTAACCGTGCTCACGGGCTACGCTGCCGAGAATATCGACAGGATATATTCGTTCTTCAAACGCAAGGGATTTAAATATCTCCAGTTCATCCCGTGCCTGCGCCCGTTCGGTGACAAGAGCGAGAGCGAACTGTATATGACTAACGAGCAGTATGCGTATTTTCTGATACATCTGTTCAACGCCTATGTCAAAGACTACGTCCGCGGCGAATATATGAGCATCCGCCAGTTTGACAACTGGGTTCAGATGTATGTCGGCAGACAGCCCGAGCAGTGCGGAGTCTGCGGACACTGTATGCATCAATTTGTAGTCGAGGGCAATGGCAATGTCTATCCGTGCGACTTCTATTGCCTTGACGAATGGCTGCTCGGCAACATAAATTCAGATGAGCTTGAAGCGATGGCAAATTCAAAGAAAGCCGCCGATTTTATCCGCGAGAGCCTGCCGGTCGACCCGAAGTGCAAGGCGTGCAGATATTATCCCCTCTGCCGCGGCGGCGGATGCAAGCGAAGCAGAGCCGACCGTGATTATTGCGAGGCGTATAAAAAATTTTTCTCCTCGTGCCTGCCGCTGTTTCGTGTGTTTGTTGACGAGGCGAACAGATAAATAAACTCATTGCCCCGACAGTGTAATAAAAGCATTAAATCCTGCCCGGTTTTCATGGGTAGGATTTTGTGTTTGCGATACATGTGACAAATTAGGATTTATCTATCACTTGAGCCATAGCAAGGTAAAAGCAAGTGACTCGAATAATTTTTTATAATCAAGCTTTCAATAGCCGCGCCCTACAGGTTGCACGCCACTAAAATTGCGTGAAGTTCGTGGGCGGATGAAATCCGACTATATCGCGAACTTTTTTCACTATTCACTTTTACTTATTACTTTGAGCGGAGCGAAACAACCCCTCAGTCTCGGCTTGCGCAGAGCCAGCTCCCCCTACAGGGGAGCCTGATGGATTCCACGATAAATTTCAATTTTTTCTATACAATTCCACTCCTCAAAAAATATAAGAACAGCCGCAACAGTAACCCCGTTGCGGCTGTAAGCTTTTATTGAATTACCGTCAGTCGGTGATGTTCTTCCAGAAGAAGTCGCGCTTGTCCTGAGTGTTGAGCAGGACAACGGGCTTGAGCTGGTTGAGGTTCGCGCCCTCGTTCTTCTTCATCTCGAGATACTGGTGATAAGTGCCCTTCTTGACGAAGTGAAGCTCGGTCTTGCCGAGGGTCTTTTCGTGCCAGGCATCGCTGATGAAGAGGTTCGAATCGCTGAGCTTTTCGTCAAATACCGCCGCGAACTCCTGACGTCTTGCGGGGTCGATTTCGTCCTCGGTCTCAACGAAGAGGACATAGTGGCCGGGAGTAGTCGTCTCGGTGTCGGGATAGACGCTGTGTCCGACGGAGACTGTGCCGAAACGGTCGCACATCTGCTCAACCGCCCAGTCAACCATGCTTTGGTCGGTCTTTTCTCCGCCGATGTTAAGCACCTGGTTGAGTCTGTACTTGAACATTACCGTCGGAGACTGCTTGTAGAAGCCGGTGACCTCGACGACGTCGTCAATGCGGTAACGGTAGAGACCGGAGAGATTCGTGATGATTATTTCATATTCCTCGCCGGGCTTTACTTCGCTTATGGTGAACGGGCGGGTGCCCTCGGGAGCGCCGACGGGCAGGAACTCAAAGAATCCGTTGTGAGGAAGAATTACGCAGTCGTTGGAGTTGAGCGCTATCGGCACTGCAACAAGATCCTCGGAAGCGCCGTAGCCCATGTTGTGAATCGGGAGATTTCCCGTGTAACGGCCCAGCTTCTTCGAGTATACCTCGAGCGAGCCTGCGCCCATGCCGAACATCCAGCAGCAGTTCTTCCAGATTCGGGGGACTATCGGAGTGTCAAAGCCCTTTTCAAATTCGCTGCGAAGCTCGGCGGCGCGACCGGGCATGGGCTTAATGCGCTTCATGAGCTTTTCTTTTACCTGGGGCGGGCACGCGATGCTCTCGTTTATCGTGCCGTGCTCAATGTCGTCGCAGAGCATCTCCCAGTTGTCCTCAAGATAATGCATCATCGACTCGAGAACGGTTATTATCATTGTGCTCAGGTAGCTCACGTCTCTGTCCATCAGAGCGAAACGCAGCTTGAAATACTGCATATCCGTTCTGCTCGGATCCTCCGGGAACATTATCTCCGGGGGAGAGGTGACAAAGGAGCTGACTATGGGCTTTAAGTACATCATCGGGATACCGGAAAGGCAGCTGCAGGTCTTTCCGTTGGGAAGGCGGTGGGGCGTTATCTCGAGCGTCAGCATACCCTTCTGAGGAGGCAGACGCTTGCCGTGCGCGTGGAACCACTTGACGGCGCAGCCGACGGGAGCCGAGAAGCTGAAGCACTGGCAGTTCCACAGCGACCTTGCGGCGAGGGGAACGAGCTTCGGCTTGCCGATGCTGCCGGAGGACTCGGCGTATCTGTGTATGCGGTATCTGGTTATAAGATTTCTTTCGCCGGTCTCAACCATGCGGTCGATATATTTCTCGTAGTCCTTGTAGCGAGAGAGAGGAACCTTTTCCTGATAGTCCGCAACGGAGTGAACGTCCTTGAAATTGTGCGCCTTGCCGTATACGGTGTTCTTGTTGTCGCGCATGAGCTTCTTGACAATGTGTTCCTGAACCTTAACGGCGTTTTTCGCATAGATCCCGAGCTTGACGTGCTCCGCAAGACCCAGGAAGCCGCCGAAGTCGGTCATAAGGCGGCTGAGCGGTTTGATTTTCATATTTTCCTTGCATCTCCATCCCATGGCGGCGGCTGTCTGTTCGCAGCCTGTCCCACCTTAATATGCTGTTATTTTAGTATAAGTATAATTGTATTTTATTCCTTTTATGAACTTAAGAAAGATTTAACAATAGAGAATGAAAACAGCAGGGGATTCAGAGCCAATCTGTTTTTTGATATTGAAAAGACCGCACTTATATGTTATCATCTTTTTGGTATTCTGCAGGGGAGGCGGAAAGGTGAAGAAAAAGAGTAATAATGCAGTTATTCAGTACCTGAAATTCATCGTCGTCGGCAGTATAAACGCGATAGTCAACTATGTTGCGTATGCCGCCGTTGTTTTTGTCGGGGGTCACTATGTGCTTGCGACTCTTGTGGGCTTTGTGCTCAGTGTGCTCTCATCATATCTGATTAACAGCAGGCTTGTCTTTGAACGCGATGAGGGAGTCAAGGGCTGGCAGGTTCTGCTCAGACTCTATGTTGTGTATGCTTTCTCGGGACTGTTTTTGACAACCTTGCTCACCTGGCTCTTCCTTGACGTATTGAACCTTGAGGAGGGCGTAAGGTCGTTGGGCGAGGCCATAAGGCAGTCGGGCGTCGATATGACCGACAGAAAGCTCGCGGAGTATATCGCCCCGTGCATAGTCGCGGTTATAGTAACGCCGTTTAACTTTGTGACAAACAAGTTCTTTGCATACAAAAAGCTCGGCAAATCCTCAAAAGAAAAAGCGAAAAAAGAAGAAGTGCAAAACGCATCGACCGGACGCGATCAGTGAAGCTGATTCGTCCGGCTTTTTTGGCTTTTTAATATAAATTATAAACTTTTTATAAACTAATGCAAATGTTTATTAATTTCGTTATAGTAAAAAAGAATGCTCTGCAATCATATAAAATTGTGTTTTGAGAGAACTCTGTAAGGGGTACGGAGTTCAAGGCCAGAGAAAATAAAATATGAGGGAAGGAATCAAAAAAATGAAAAAGAAGTACAAGGACGTATACTATGATGTGCCCGATGTCAAGACGATAAAAGAGCTTGTCATCCACGGCGTAGGCGAGGGAAAGGATCAGCCCCTTTTCATGTATGACTACGAGGGCGGCATCAAGACCAGCACTTTCAATGATGTCTGGCACGACATCAACTGCCTGGGCACATATATGTTTGCCCACGGCATCAAGGACTGCAATGTCGCCATTATCGGCGAGAACTCCTATGAGTGGATAATCGCGTTTTTTGCGAACCTTCTCGGAAAGATAGTCAGCGTTCCGCTTGACCCCAAGCTTCCTGCAGAGGATCTTGCTGTTCAGCTCAACGAGGGCGAGTGCAAGGCTATCTTCTATTCCGAGTACTATGCTCCGACAGTCGAGAAGATAAAAGAGATAGGTGCTCCCATGGATACATATCTCTATATCCCCGATTTCCCGAAGTACATAGCAGAGGGCGAGAAGCTCCTTGCGGACGGCTACACCGAGTATAAGGATGTCGTCGTATCTCCCGATGATCTCGCAACCATCGTTTTCACCTCCGGCACCACCGGCAAGAGCAAGGGAGTTATGCTCACCCACGGCAACCTCGCTTCCGTCGTCACCTCTTCCTGCAAATGTTTCCAGGGCGGAAACTCCGTCGGTTTCCTGCCGCTTAACCACACCTTCTCATGGGTCGCGACTATCTTTGCCGCGTTCATTATCATCACATATGGCTATATCTGCGTCGATATAAAGAACCTCGTCAAGGATTTCCAGACCCATCATCCTCAGAACTTCTCCGGCGTTCCGCTGGTCGTTGAGACTATCTATAAGCGCGTCTGGAAGACCGCGAGAAAGACCGGCAGAGAGGAAGTCCTCAAGAAGGGTATCAAAATCAGCCGCTTCCTTATGAAGTTCGGTATCGATGTCCGCCGCAAACTGTTCGCTCAGGTTCATGAGCAGCTCGGCGGAAATCTGAAGTATATCATTGTCGGCGGCGCTGCGCTCGATCCCGAGTATGAGCAGGGTCTCTATGACCTCGGCATCCAGGTTCTCAACGGCTACGGCATAACCGAGTGCTCGCCCGCAGTTACCACCAACACCATGGAAAATCATAAGCCCGGCAGCGTCGGCAGACCGCTTCCGTGCAACGAGATAAAGATAAACGATCCCGATGAGGACGGCGTCGGCGAGATATATGTCCGCGGCTCCAACGTCATGAGAGGCTATTACAAGGATCCCGAGGCAACCGCCGCGGCATTCGACAACGGCTGGTTCAAGACCGGCGACTACGGCAGAATCGATGAGGACGGCTTCCTCTTCTTCGTCGGCCGCAAGAAGAATCTTATCATTACCAACAACGGTAAGAACGTCTCTCCCGAGGAGCTTGAGGACAAGCTTTCTCAGCGCTGCCACGCGATCCATGAGATTCTCGTCAGCCAGGAGGGCAACAAGATCGTCGCAGAGGTCTATCCTTACTATGAGGAGTACGGCAAGGATGCCGATCAGCTCGTCAAAGATGCTGTTGACCAGTTCAACCGCGACATGCCCAGATGGAAGAACATCGACAAGCTCGAGTTCCGTTCCGAAGAGTTCCCGAAGACCACGACTCTTAAGATCAGAAGAAACTACAAAGAGCTTGAAAAGGCGGGCAAAATCTAATTCTTTTCATCAGAATAACACAAAAGGAGAGCTTTCGACATGTGTCGGAGGCTCTTTTTGAATATTTTTGTTGTCATTTCTAACAAACTTTTGACGCTTGTTTTGTAGGATGTTCCAAAAAATCTGCTCACACTTCGTCATAATACACAATCAGGAACACTCTGATTGTGCAATATGCACATAAGATTTTAATGCGGTTAAAAGCAATTATTCAAACTGGTAGGTTTATAAAAGTCTGTTCCTTTAGTGAAATTGTACAAATGAGAGCGCACTTGTTTGTGCAAAATTACTTGACAAATAGCGGAAACTGAGTATAATGAAAGCATACCAAATGAAAGGACTGACAGATATGATGATGAAGCAGTACTACAAGATGGAACAGGACCTGTTTGGTGAGATTGAGAAGGAGAAGAAGTTCAGCTTCCACAAGCTCATGATGCTTCTCGCGCTTAGTTCTGTAGCAGGCAAAGCTGCACTGTAACTTAAGCGGCGGCTTCTCAGCCGCAGGAACTAAAACAAGCCCGAAAGGGTTCCAATATATCGGCACCGCACAGTTTTGAGTGCGGCGCTGTTTTTTTATGTCTATAATTTTGCACCCCTGATAGATGCAGCACTAAATTCCTATTGTTTTTTTCGTCTCAAAATGATAAACTGGAGCCTGAAGAGAAAATCGCAGGGAGGAAACAGGATGAACAAGCCCGTATTCAGACTCAAATATTCTCTCGCCGGCGCAGTTTATGAGACTGTCGGCTATTCGGGACCGCATTTTTCGGTCATTACCGTTAACGATGAGAGCGGAGTGAAACTGACTCTCATTCCCTCGCGCCCGATAACGCTCATTTCGGCGTCGCTCGAATTCTGGCACGAGTATGAAAAGAACGAAAAATTCTTTGTCAACGGCTATCAGTCGTGGACAACATCGGGCGAGATGTCCTCCGAGGATATCTATCGCGGAACGACTCCGCTTGCAGGTGTCACAAAATATACGAAAGATATGGCAATAACCTCCGGCGACTATGCGTTCACCCGCTATGAGCCGCGCCCGGGCTTCTTCCATAGCTTTACATATACTTATCTCCGCCGCGGCGACGAGTTCGAGCTCTTCGGCTCGCTGAGCGAGAGAAACGGCTATACCGTTTTCTATTCGGATATGGAGAAGCATATCTTCTCCGTTGAAAAGGATGTCGAGGGGCTGACTATAAGCGAACCGTATGAGATGTTTGATATCGTCCGCTTTGTCGGCGGCTACGACGAGGTGTTTGACAAATATTTTGCCGCTATGAGTCTACCTGCAAAGAAGCGCGTCGACAGGCTCACGGGCTATACTTCGTGGTATAACTACTTCCAGAAAATAGATGAAAATATAATCCTGCGTGATTTAAAAGGGCTTTCGCGGGCGCGCGAGAGCGTCAATATATTCCAGATCGACGACGGCTATGAGCCTTTTGTCGGCGACTGGCTCGACTATAACGGCAGAGACTTCCCCAACGGCATGAAAACCATAGCCGACGCCGTCCACAGAGAGGGCTATCTCGCGGGAATATGGCTTGCGCCGTTCAATGTCCAGCGCGGCAAATCGCGCATATTGAAAGAGCATCCCGATTGGCTCATTCGCAATCCCGACGGCAAGCCTCAGCTCGGCTGTGTCGCGTGGGGCGGCGCGTATACGCTCGATATCTATAACCCCGAGGTGCGGGAACATCTTAAAAATGTCTTTGATACCGTGCTCAACGATTGGGGCTACGATATGGTGAAGCTCGACTTCCTCTACAGCCAGTGCAGGACTCCGCGCGATAATAAGACCCGCGGCACTATCATGTGCGAGGCTATGGACTTTTTGCGCGAGTGCGTCGGGGATAAAATCATCCTCGGCTGCGGAGTGCCGCTCGGCCCCGCGTTCGGCGTTGTCGATGCGTGCAGGATAAGCTGCGATGTCGATTTATCTTATGGCGGCAAGTTCTATAACTCCATGTCGATAAACAACGAGCTGCCCAGCGCACAGAACGCCATAAACAACAGCATGTTCCGCCGCCATCTCAACGGCAGAGCGTTCTTAAACGATCCCGATGTTTTCTTCCTGCGCGACCATAATTTGACTTTCACCTGGGAGCAGAAACTGCTGCTTGCGAAGATAAATAACCTCTTCGGGCGCGTGCTCTTCGTATCCGACGATGCCGGGGAATACAGCGAAGCGGAGCTCGAAGTGCTCAAAGAGACTTTCAGAGAATCCGATGCAAAGATTCTCGATGTCAAATGCGTCGGTGCCCGCGCGGACGGAAACTATGAGATAAAATTTATCGAAAACGGCGAAGAAAAGCTGTTGTATTTCAATCTCTTCACGGGCGCGAGCAACATACTCGAAGTCAGATAAACAAATCAATATCAGCACTCTGCATTTTTGCAGGGTGCTTTTTTCAGTTCTACCCGGGGACAAGGCTTCATATTATTTAGAGAAACGGAGGCGATATCATGCGGGCAGCGGATTCATTTGACAGCGCGGTAGACTTTCTCGATGATCGGCTTCGCACCGCTCTGCTCGGGGTTGACAGCAGTGTCAAAGAGAGCGCGTATGAAATTCGCCTGCGCGCCGCGAGACCCGTTGTTATAGTCACGCACGGCGGCTCGCTGTTCGTCTATGAAAGCGGCAGAACCGGATTGGTCTTTTCGCCGGGCGCGCTTGCGGCAACTCCTGCGGAGCTTCAGGCGAGCTTCTCGCGCATGTGCGGCTATTCCGTCCATTCGAATTCCGCCGCCGCGGCGAGCGGGTTTATAAGCCTCGCCCACGGACACAGAGCCGGAGTCTGCGGCACGGCGGTCATGGCGGAAAGCGGGACCGTGAAGTCGTTTCGCGATATCTCGTCCGTAAACCTGCGCATCGCCCATGAAATTTCGGGCTCGGCGGATGAAATATATCCGTCTGTATTTTCTTATGGAATCGTGTCCGCAATTATTGCGGGACCTCCGCTCTCGGGCAAAACAACGCTCCTGCGCGACCTTGCACGCAGGCTGTCGGGCGCCTCAGGCGGCAGATATTATCGCGTAGCAATAGTTGACGAGCGCGGAGAGATAGCCGCTTCGAGCGGCGGATGCCCGCAGTGCGATGTCGGCTTCTCCGATGTTCTGACAGGCTATCCAAAGGATGTTGGTATTCTGACAGCACTCAGAACCCTTTCGCCGCAGATAATCGTCTGCGATGAGATAGGCAATCTCTCCGAAGCGAAGCGTATCTTGGAGGGCATGAACTCGGGCGTGAATTTTCTCGTCAGCGTCCATGCCGGCAAAGATGAAGATCTGCGTAGCCGTCCCGCCGCGGCGGAGCTGCTCTCGTCCGGCGTGTTCTCGAAGCTCGTCATGCTCGGCGAACGCCCGGGTGAGACGGCCGGAATATATGACCTGAAGGAGCATTTTTATGCGAATGATCGGAGCTGTCCTGACGACATCGGCGCTGCTGCTCGCGGGCGGATATGCGGCGCGTATGCTGAGCCTGCGCGTGAGCCTGCTTGAAAAGATATGCATTATGCTGCGCGTTGTGCGGACTCAGCTTGAATGTTGCTGCTGCCCGGTCGGCGATGTGCTCGAGATACTCGGCTCGACCCCGGACTTGAAAGAACTCTTGTTTATCCCGGAGTGTATAAAGCTCTGTGATTCAGAGCCGTTTCCGCAGGCGTGGAGCGATTCGCTCTCTGCGCGGAAAAACACCGTCGGCTTGACTTTGTCCGATGTCTCGCGGCTTGTCTCTTTCGGTCGCTCGCTCGGTACTACCGCACTCGAGGGGCAGATAGCAAACTGCGATATGTTCTGCGCCGATTTTGAACTGAGACTATCGGAGGCGCGGGAGAAGAAAAAGAAATATGCAAAAGTTCTGCCGCCTCTCGGCGCGCTCGCGGGCGCAGTCATTGTGATAGCGGCTGTCTGATAAATTCAGGAAAGGAACGGCGTTTGCCGTGCATCGTCTATGGAAGCGGGAATAGTTATAAAAATAGCAATGGTCGGCATAATCGTGGCGGTGCTCAGTCAGGTACTATCCAGAGCGGGACGCGATGATTATGCGCTGATAACCGTGCTGGCGGGCATAGCCGCAGTGCTTATCATGCTGCTGCCGTATCTTTCGCAGCTGCTCGATGCCGTCAACGGTATGCTCGGTGGCTGATATGGCGGAGATAATAAAAACAGCCGCGCTCGCGGTGTCGGTGTGCGTGCTGTGTGCCGTGATAAAGCAGTATCGCCCGGAGTATGCCCCGATAGTGCAGATAGCGGCAGTCGCGGTGATAGCGGCGTCCGCCGTACGCATTTTGCAGAATATAATCTCGCAGCTCGATTTCTTCTCCGGGATGTCGGAGACGGGCGGCGAGTGCATATCCGTGCTGATAAAGGCGCTCGGTGTTGCGGTCGCGGCGCAGATCGCGGGCGATATCTGCCGCGACAACGGCAATTCCGCCGTGGCGGGCGTGTCCGAGCTTGTGGCAAAGGCGGCGATAATCGCGCTCGCCCTGCCGCTGATAAAGTCGGCGGTCACGCTCGCAAAAGAACTGATAAATATCTGAGGGACGTCTATGAGATGCTTGAAAGTGATTGCGGCTCTGCTGATGCTGCTCGCGCTCAATACCGCCGTGTGCTTCGCGCTTGAAGAGGAGACGACGGACAATTATTCGTCTTTTTATGAGTCGAGCGGAGCGGACAGCCTCGACGATTCTCTGCCCGATGATGTGAAAGACACTATTGACTCGGCGGGGATAGATATATCAAATTGGCAGTCGATGCTCTCGCCCTCGCCCAAAAAAATTATCTCCATGTTCGCCGACATCGCACGCGGAAGCTTCAAAAAGCCGATAAAAGACATGGTTATAATCGCGGGCGTTGTTATTTTCGTCGGTCTTATCAAAGGTACTGCCGCCGCCGAAAACTTTTCCGAGCCGCTGAATATAGTCATAGGCTGCGCCGTCGCGATAACCGTCTTTGCTTCGTCCGCCGGAGTTATCTCGCAGGGGATGAGCGCCGTTGAGGCGACTTCTGATTTTATGCTCGCGCTCATTCCTGTGCTCGCCGGCATAATAACCGCCGCGGGAAATCCCACGCTCGCCCTGACTTACGGATCGTTTGCCATGGCTGCGGCTCAGGCGGCGGCGCAGACGGCAGGGAATATAATAATGCCCCTGTGCGGTGCGTTTTCGGCTTTCGGCGTGTCCGCGTCGCTGAGCCCGGAATTGAAGCTCACGAAGCTCGCGGATATGATAAAAAAGCTTACTATAGGCGTTCTGTCATTTGTTGCGGCGGCATTTTCGGCTGTTCTGGGGCTCAAAAGCCTGCTCGCCGGTAGCGCGGACACTTTAGCTTCAAAAGGCATAAAGCTTGCGCTCAGCTCCGCCGTGCCGATAGTCGGCGGCGCGCTCAGTGATGCTTATTCGTCAATAATCGGCAGCGTATCTTTGCTCAAAAGCACGGTCGGCGTGTTCGGCGTTATCGCCGTTGTGATGATAGACTTGCCCGTCGTTCTTCAGTTGACGGCAAGAATTATTTTGTTGAAGCTCCTCGGCGTACTCTCTTCGTCCATGGGGGACGATACAACGGGTGAGGTGCTCGATACTCTCTCGTCCGCGCTGACCGTGATAAACGCGGCGGTGATTTTTACGGCGGCTCTCTTTATTATCTCAACGGGGATAGTCATCTCCGTGAAAGCGGGTGCGTAGCATGGAAGAACTGAAAAAATGGGCGCTCGGCGTGTGCGCCGCGGCGATATTCTCGTCAGTCATATATGCGCTCGTGCCAAAGGGGAATATGCAGAAGATAATGCGGTGCGTCACTGCGCTGGCGGTCATATGCGCGCTCGTTTTTCCGCTTGCGAGCGCCATAATGAAAACAAATTTTTCCGCATCCTCGCCAGATACAGAAGCTCTGATACCGAGCGAATTAAACAACGAAGTGAACTACCGCCTGACCGCCGCATATGCCCAGCAGATGCAGGACGGCGTGCAGGAAATACTCGCGTCCTACGGCTATCCCGACTGCGAAATAGACCTTTTGACGGATATTGATGAGCAGGGCGGCATATTTATTAAAAAGGCGAATATCATATTGCCGGGCGGGGCAGTGCTGAAAGAAGCGGCAGTCGAGAAACTCCAAAACCTGTTGGGGGACGCAGTGATAGATATAAGAACCGGGAGCACAAGCTGATGGATATAAAACACTCATTTGAAAAATTGAAGTCCGTATTCACTTCCGACAAGAAGCTTGCCGTGCTCTGCGCGGTCGGCGTGCTCGGCGTAGTGCTGCTCATTCTCTCCGAATTTATTCCGTCAGGCGAAAAGAAGGCGGAGAAAAAAGAGAGCGTCACTGCGGCGCAGAGTCAGGAGACCTATGCCGAGGACATAGAAAAGCGCCTGACCGAGATAGTCTCTTCTATAGACGGAGCGGGAAAAACGCGCGTTATGGTGACTCTCGAGAGCGGCGCCGAGCAGGTATATGCGAGGAATGAAAAGATAAAGAGCGACACCTCCGGCGGCACGACTCTCGAAAAAGAAAACTTCTCGGACGAAAAAGAGTATGTTCTCATTGAGAGCGACGGGAACGAGGGCGGAATGATAATAAAACTTATTCAGCCGAAGATCCGCGGCGTTGCGGTCGTTTGCGAGGGCGGCGGCTCTGATGCCGTGCGACAGGAGATAACCCAGGCGATAACCGCCGTTCTCGATATCAGCGCGTCGCGCGTATATATCACGAAAATGTCGGCGTAACCGCGCCGTTCAAATAAAAGAAACCCGAAAGGATTGATATTTATGGTCGTCAGGAAAAGGCAGATAATCGCCGCGGCACTCGTTCTCGCCCTCGGCTCGGCAGTGTTTATAAACTGGTATTACAACCGTCCGTCGGTGAAGAGCGCGAACGCGAAACCGTCGGTCGAGGCGGTCGATAACACGGGCGGGAATCTCGGCGATGCGCAGCTTGTCAATTCGTCGGGAGTCTCGGAGAGCGCGGTGGCAAAAGGCAAGAGCAGCGATTATTTCGCCTCCGCCAAGCTCAGAAGAAGTTCCTCCCATGACGAAGCGGCGGAGACCCTCAACAAAGTTATAAAAGACAGCTCGTCCGATGCCTCCGCCGTCAAAGAAGCAACCGCAGCGCTAAAGGCTCTGTCAAACGCGATAAAGCTCGAGGGTGATATTGAAGCGCTGATAAAAGCGAAAACCGGCGGCGACTGCGTCGTGATAATCAACAATAACTCCGCCGAAGTAATAGTCGCAAAAGGCGCTCTCAACGACACGGTTATCCTCCAGATAAAGGAGATAGTTCTCAAACAGACCGGTTTTTCAGCCGAAAACATAACAATTGTTGAATTAAGTAGTTGAGAATTTTCAAGTTTGTGTTATAATATAGGGCAGAAGGAGGAATGCCCTGTGGAAGAAAACAAAACTGTTGACAATATCGGCAACCTCGTAATATCCGAGGATGTCATTGCATCGATAGCTCTCAATGCCGCCAAGGACGTTGAAGGCGTGAGCAGCTTTGCCGCCAGGACTCCCGACGTACATTCGATCTTCAAGCTCGGAGAGGGCGCGGCGAAGTCCGTGCGCGTCTTGTCGTCGGATAACGATGTCAAGATATATATCCATGTCAATATCGCGCCCGGAACAAAGATTCCGAAGGTCGCGGCGGATATTCAGAAGAATGTCAAGAATGCCGTCCAGAGCATGACCGGAAAGATGGTCTCGAAGGTCAATGTCTCGATAGCCGGTATGGATATCAAGCCCGAAAGCGAAAAGTAAATTTTTCAAGCCCTCTCTTGCGGGAGGGCTCGATTCGGTTTTTATGCCGAGCAATGTTTACCGCCCGAGAGCGGAATTCTGAGGGGAGTACAGGAAAGTTTATGACAAGAAGCCAGTCGAGAGAGCAGGCGTTTGCCCTGCTGTTTGAAAAGTCCTTCAATCCCGAGACGGATATGGACGATATTATATCTCTCAGCCTTGAAAACGAGCTTATAGAGCCGGACGAGTTCGCGTCCATGCTCGCCCAGACTGCGTGGGACAAGCTGTTTTCAATCGATGATATCATCGAAAAATATTCAAAGAACTGGAAGAAGCACAGAATATCCCGCGTCGCTCTGTCCGCGATGAGACTGAGCATCTGCGAGCTTATGTACATACCGGAAGTCCCGGTCGGCACCTCAATAAACGAGGCTGTCGAGCTGTGTAAAAAATACGCTACGGCAGAGGATGCGTCGTTTGTCAACGGTGTTCTCGGCTCTGTGTCGCGCGAAGAAAAGCTTGCCGACAGAAGCGGCTCCGACGCCCCGGAAGGGGAATAAGCCATGGCTGTTTATCTTGGCATAGATACAAGCAACTATACTACATCCGCCGCAGCCTTTGATGATGTGAGCGGATGTGTTTTTCAAAAGAAGATGCTTCTGCCCGTCAAGAGCGGCGAGCGCGGACTGCGTCAGAGCGACGCCGTGTTTCATCATACACAGCAGCTCTGGCAGGTCGTTTCTGCTGTTATCGACGAGTGCGGTAAGCCTGATTTTATCGGCGCGTCATATGCTCCGCGTGATGCAGAGGGCTCGTATATGCCGTGCTTTACCGTCGGACTCAATACCGCGAAGTGCCTCTCATCTGTCCTGGGCGTGCCGCTTTATGAATTCTCGCATCAGGCGGGTCATGTCGCGGCGGCTGTCTACTCGAGCGGGCATATTGAACTTTTTGACCGCGAGTTTATCGCGTTCCATGTCTCCGGCGGAACGACCGAGGCGCTCTTGGTGCGCCCCAACGAAGAGAAGCTTCTCAATATTGACATCATCGGCAGAACTCTCGATCTCAACGCGGGACAGGCTGTTGACAGGGTCGGCGTTGCTATGGGACTCAAGTTCCCTGCGGGCGCAGAACTCGAAAAATTGGCGCTCAAAAGCCAAAAAGTATTCAAGCCGAAACCCTGCGTCAAGGGCACAGACTGCTGCCTTTCGGGCATTGAAAACAAGTGCCTCGATATGATAAAAAACGGCGAGGAGCAGTGCGATATCGCACTCTATTGTCTCGATTCCGTGTCGGCGGCTCTCGAAAAAATGACGAAGAATATACTCGGAAAATACGGCAACCTACCGCTTGTCTTTGCGGGCGGCGTGATGTCCAATTCAATAATACGCCAAAGATTTACAAAGGAGTTCGGCGCATACTTTGCCGAGCCTGCATTCTCGGCGGATAATGCCGCCGGAACGGCGTATCTGACTTATCTCAGGGAGCAGAAAAATGCTTGAAACCGTCAGCGTAACAGTAAGTCAACTTAACAGATATATAAAATCCGTTATGGATTCGGACTATAACCTGCGAACGGTGTTCGTCAGCGGGGAGATATCGAATTTTACGAATCATTACCGCACCGGGCATTTCTACATGACCCTCAAGGACGAGAAAGCGGCAGTGCGCGCAGTCATGTTCAAGTCCGATAACGAATGCCTCGGCTTCATGCCCGAAAACGGTATGAAGGTTATCGCCAGGGGTCATGTCAGCGTCTTTGAGCGCGACGGTCAGTATCAGCTCTATATTGAAGATATGCAGCCCGACGGAGCGGGCGCTTTGAGTATTGCCTTTGAACAGCTCAAGAAAAAGCTTGAAGCGGAGGGACTTTTTGCACAGGAGCGCAAACGTCCGATACCGCGCTTCCCGAAGCGTGTCGGTGTTGTCACTTCGCCGACGGGCGCTGCGGTCAGGGACATTATAAATGTCATAACGCGCCGCAGCCCGTCAACGCAGATAATCCTCTGCCCCGTGCAGGTTCAGGGCGCGTCTGCGGCGGGTCAGATATCCGATGCTATAAGGCGGTTCAACGCGGGGCATTATGCCGATGTGCTCATAGTCGGGCGCGGCGGCGGCTCGGTCGAAGAGCTTTGGGCTTTTAACGAAGAAAAAGTGGCTCGCGCTGTTGCGGCGAGCGATATCCCTGTTATCTCTGCAGTCGGTCACGAGACGGATTTCACTATCTGCGATTTCGCGGCGGATCTCCGCGCGCCGACCCCGTCCGCGGCGGCGGAACTTGCCGTCAGCGACAGGGCGGAACAGCACGCATATATCAATCAGCTCGGCAGGCGCTGCGCCTCTGCGCTGGATTCTCATATTCGCTTCGGCTGTAATGAAATAAAACGCATCTGTGCAGAACTTTCGGCATACGGACCGATGCAGCAGATAATCTCTCAGCGGCAGACGCTCGATTCACTCTTTTCCGATATGCAGTCGGCGGCTCTGCAGGCACATCACAGGGATAAGTTGAACATTTCAGTCCTCGCGGGCAGGCTCGATGCGCTCAGTCCCCTGAGAATACTCTCGGGCGGCTATGCGGCGGTCGAACGCGGCGGAAAACTGATATCAAAAACGAATGTCCCCAAAGAGGGCGACGATATAACCGTGACTGCGGCGGATATAAAGCTCACCGCCCGCGTCACTTCATCTGTCGGAAACGGAGGAACAGGCAATGGCTAAGAAAACTTATGAAGATTCAGTCAAAAGACTTGAAGATATAGTTTCCGCTCTCGAGTGCGGCGACGCTTCTCTCGATGAGTCATTGAAGCTCTTTGAAGAGGGGACGAAGCTCGTCTCTTTCTGCAACGAGTATCTCGACAAAGCCCAGACGAAGATAAAGGAACTGTCCGAGCTTGAAAAGGAGAATGAAGATGAGTAAAAAATATACAGCCGACGAGTATATCTCTATGATAAATAACTCGCTCATGGCATATCTTTCGTCCGAGCCATCGGGCGCGGGTGAAACAAAAATGCTCGAAGCGATGAGATACAGCGTCGAAAACGGCGGCAAGCGTATCCGCCCGATGCTGACTCTCGAATTTTGCAGGATGTGCGGCGGCAGCGTAGAAGCGGCTCTGCCCCTTGCGTGCGCTATCGAGTTTATCCACACATATTCGCTCATCCACGACGATCTGCCCTGCATGGACAACGACGATATGCGCCGCGGCAAGCCGTCGAGCCATATCAAATTTGGCGAAGCAAATGCGCTCCTTGCCGGCGATTCGCTGCTGACTTTCGCATTCCAGACCGCAGGCGAAGCAAAAGATATCCCCGCCGATGCCGTTGCAAAGGCCGTTTCGCTTCTTGCGCGTGCCGCCGGCTGCGCCGGAATGATAGCGGGTCAGGTGCAGGATCTTGAAAACGAGAACAAGACCGTTTCGGTCGATGATTTGCGCAGTGTCGATGTCCTCAAGACGGGCGAGCTTATAAGATGCGCGTGTCAGCTCGGCTGCATCGCCGCCGGAGCCGACGACAAAAAGCTCGAAGCGGCGCGAATATATGCCGAAAATCTCGGCATAGCGTTCCAGATAGTCGATGATATCCTTGATGTCACGAGCGACGAGGCGACCCTCGGCAAGCCGATAGGCAGCGACGCCGAGAACTGCAAAAACACCTATGTTTCGCTCCTCGGTCTCGAAGAAGCACAGAGAATAGCCGCGGAGCTTACCGATAAGGCAATAGACGCGCTTAAAGTTTTCGGCGATGAGGCTGAATTTTTGATATCGCTTTCCGAAAAGCTTCTCTCCAGAAATAAGTGACCGTCAATCCATTCTCAGTGAAAGGTTGAAGTCAAATGGCATCTGACAAGTACCTTAAAAATATACACTCCCCTGCGGATATCAAAGGCATGAGCTACGATCAGCTCAACGAACTTGCCGCCGAAATACGCACCGTTCTTATCGACACGGTTTCAAAGAACGGCGGTCATCTCGCGTCCAATCTCGGTGTTGTGGAGCTGACTCTCGCAATGCACAAGGAGTTCGATTCCCCGCGCGATAAGTTCGTCTGGGATGTCGGACATCAGGCGTATACCCATAAGCTGCTCACGGGCAGATATGACCGCTTCCACACTCTTCGCAAGGAGGGCGGACTCTCCGGATTCTGCCGCCCCGATGAGAGCGAACATGATATGTTCTACAGCGGCCATTCCAGCACCGCCGCATCGAGCGCACTCGGACTCTCGACCGCGAACACCATGCGCGGCAGCAAGAATACCGTCGTCGCCGTCGTCGGAGACGGCTCAATGACCGGCGGAATGTTCTATGAGGCTTTAAACAACGCCGGCAGAACGCACGACAGGCTCATAATCGTGCTCAATGACAACGAGATGTCTATCTCTGAAAATGTCGGTTCGATGGCGCGTTATCTCGCCGTCGTCAGAGCAAAACCCGAATATTACCGCATGAAAGCGCACACCGAAAAGCTCCTGAAACATATCCCGATCATCGGAAATGAGCTTTCGGATGCCGCGTTTGATATAAAGAGCGCATTGAAGCGCATTATCTATTCCGATTCGTGGTTCGAGGATCTCGGACTTCACTATATCGGTCCTATTGACGGGCACAATATCCAGCAGCTCTGCGAAGCGTTTGAGATGGCGAAGAAGTATGACAAACCCGTGCTTCTCCATGTCAATACCCTCAAGGGCAAGGGCTATGACTTTGCCGAGCGTTCGCCCGAGCAGTTCCACGGAATCTCGAAGTTTGATATAAATACCGGCGAGCCTCTTTCATCCGGCACGAGCTTTTCGAGCAATTTCGGCGATATCATGTGCCGCTTCGCCTCCTGCGACGACCGCGTCTGCGCCATAACCGCGGCTATGTCCATCGGCACGGGGCTTGAGCGGTTCTCGAATGAATATAAATACAGATTCTTTGATATAGGCATCGCCGAGGAGCACGCCGTGGCGTTCGCGCTCGGTCTTGCAAAGAGCGGATTTATCCCGGTTTTTGCAGTCTATTCCACATTTCTCCAGCGCTGCTTCGATCAGCTTTTGCACGATGCCGCGCTCCAGAAGCAGAAGATGGTCATTGCCATCGACCGAGCCGGATTTGTCGGCGAGGACGGCGAGACGCACCAGGGTGTTTTCGATGTTTCGATGCTCAGAAGCGTGCCGGATATAACCGTCTATTCGCCCTCGTCCTATGAGGGACTCAAGCACGCCATGCAGCAGGCGCTCTATTCCGAATCGAAGCTCGTCGCGGTCAGATATCCGCGCGGAGCTCAGCGTGCGATACCGGAGAGCATCAAACCGACCTTTGCCGACTTCGATGTGTTCGGCGACGAGAACGCCGAAAAGGCTATCATAACCTACGGCAGGACTTTTTCAGCCTGCGCGTTCGCATATGAAAAGCTTGTGAATTCCGGCGAATCCGTGAAGCTTATAAAGCTCAACCGCATAATTCCCGTCTGCGAGGGCGCGGTGGAGGCGGCGAAAAATTGCAAGGATGTCTATTTCTTTGAAGAGGGCATACGCCGCGGCGGAGCGGGCGAAGGCTTCCTGTTCGACCTCTCGAAAGCGGGATTCTCCGGAAAATATCATCTCAGAGCTATCGAAAACGGCTTCGTCAAGCAGGCGTCCGTTGAGTCGCTCTTACATAAATACGGCTTTGACGAAGAGGGCGTGCTCTCGTTCGTCACTTCTGCGGAGGCTTGACCGTGAAGGAAAACAGAAAGCGTATAGACGCTCTTATGGTCTCCTTGGGTGTCGCGCCGTCGCGCGAAAAAGCCAAGGAAATGATAAAGAGCGGGAATGTATATTTAAACGGCAAAGTTGTATCTAAAGCTGGACTTTTGGCGAACGACTGTGATATAATCGAGTATAAAGGCGAGTCGGAACGCTATGTCAGCCGCGGCGGGCTGAAACTTGAGAAAGCTGTCGATGTTTTCAAACTCGATTTGAGCGGATATTTATGCATTGATATCGGCGCGTCAACGGGCGGATTTACCGACTGTATGCTCCAAAACGGCGCGAAAAAAGTCTACGCCGTCGATTCCGGCAGCGGTCAGCTTTCGCCGAAGCTGAAGTCCGATCCCCGCGTTGTCGATCTTGAAAAGACGAACTTCAGATACATAACGGAAAAAGAGATTCCCGAGCGCGCCGATTTTGCGAGCGCGGATGTCTCGTTTATCTCTCTGAAATATATCCTGCCTGCGCTTTCGCCGCTTTTAAAAGACGGCGGCAGTGCTGTCTGCCTTATAAAGCCGCAGTTCGAGGCGGGCAGGGAGAATGTCGGCAAGAAAGGCGTGGTCAAAGATCCGCGCGTGCATATAAAAGTCATCGAAAATGTTTGCTCCTATGCCGTGCAGGCGGGATTTTCGGTGTTGGCTCTCGATTTTTCCCCGATCAAGGGGCCGGAGGGCAATATAGAATACCTCGTATATCTGAAAAAGGACGAAGTGCAGTCCGTTTCGGCGCCCGATGTTGCGGGAGTCGTCAGCGCGGCGCACGCCTGTTTCAAAGCGGGAGAATAACTATGATGTTTGCAATAATTCCAAATCTTACTCGTAAAAACGCCGCTCAGGTGACAAGGCTCATCTGTGCGAAGCTCGACGAACTCGGCGCGGCATATTCTCTGCCGCTCGGTACAGAAGATGTGTTTTCCGATACCAAGGCTGAATTTTTGCCGGAAAAAGAGCTGCTCGGCGGCTGCGAGGCGGTCATAACCGTCGGCGGGGACGGAACGATAATCCATTCCGCCAAGAAAGCTGCGGTTTACTCAAAGCCCGTCCTCGGCATCAACGCGGGTCGCCTTGCGTTCATGGCGGGTCTCGAGATACACGAGCTCGATTTGCTCGAAAAGCTCATAACCGGCGATTACAGCATGGATAAGCGCATGATGCTCAAAACCACCGCCGCCGACGGCGACAGCGTGCAGAGCGGATACAGCATGAACGACTCTACCGTAATGCGCCTGTCGAGGCTGAGCAGAATTTCCGAGATAAATGTCGATCTCGACGGCAGATATTTCAACCGCTATCTCGGCGACGGACTCATTCTCTCGACTCCGACGGGTTCAACGGCATATTCTCTCTCTGCCGGCGGTCCCGTGGTCGATCCGAAGCTCGAGTGTATGATACTCACTCCGATTTGTTCTCATTCGGTGTTCACCCGTTCGCTCGTTTTGGGCGACGATGCGGTGCTGCGCATCTATTCCGATGATGACGGACCTCTCTCCGTCTCGTGCGATGGCGACGAGCCGTTCACCGTCTCGGCGCAGGGGAGCATAACGGTCGAAAAGGCGGACATCTGCGCGAGCTTTATCAGACTCAAGAACGACAGTTTTGTAGATATACTCAACAGAAAAATGATGAAATGGAACAGCAGTTCCCACGACGAACGGGAGGTATAACCTTGAAAAAAAGAAGGCAGGAAGCAATACTCGAAATAATTGAAAAATATGACCTGTCAACCCAGGACGAGCTTCTTCAGAAGCTCAAAGACAGCGGCTTTGACGCCACTCAGGCGACGGTTTCGCGCGATATAAAAGAGCTGCGCCTTGTCAAGACCATGGGTGCAAACGGCCAGTATAAATACGCCGTCACAAAGACCGAGTCGGACGAACTGCTCTCGAAGTTTCGCAGCATATTTGCCCAGTCCGTCGTCTCTGCCGACTATGCAGGCAACACAATTGTTATCCGCTGCTATACCGGCATGGCTCAGGCGGCGTGCGCGGCATTTGATTCCATGCATTGGGAGGGGCTTGTCGGCACTCTCGCGGGCGACGATACTATATTTGCCCTTTGCAGAAGCGAAAGCTACGCTTCGCAGATGAAAGATTCCATAAAACGACTTATCGAAAAATGAGGTTTGAGCTATGCTTCTCAGTCTGAAAATAGAGAATATAGCAATAATTGAGAGCGCCGATATCGAGTTCGATTCGGGGCTCAATGTCCTTACGGGCGAAACCGGCGCGGGCAAGTCGATCATAATCGATTCTATAAACGCCGTGCTCGGCGAGCGCACATCGCGCGAGCTTATCAGAACCGGCGCGCAGTCCGCGAGCGTTACCGCGCTCTTCTCCGGCGTTTCCGCCGACACTGCCGCGCGGCTTAAAGAATATGATATCGAGCCCGACGAGGACGGCAATATACTTCTTCGCCGCACCCTCGGTCTGGACGGCAAAAACACCTGCCGCATAAACGGCGTGCCTTCGAATGTCGCGTCGCTCCGACAGGCGGGACATGAGCTGATAAACATACACGGTCAGCATGACAACCAGGCGCTCATGGCGCCAGAAAAACACTTCGAGTTCATCGACTGCGTCGCGGACGATGCCGATTTGCTTGAAGAATACAGAGAAAAATTCAGAGAACTCTGTTCATATATCAGGGAGCGCGACTCCCTCAAAACCGACGAGTCGGAGAAGCTTCGCCGGCTTGACCTGCTAGATTATCAGATAAACGAGCTTGAACAGGCGGATATAAGACCCGGCGAACGCGATGAACTCAACGAGCGAAAGACGCTTCTTCAAAACTGCGAGCGTGTCACGGCATCGCTCAGAGCGGCGTATGATATTCTCCAGGGCGCCGACGACAGCTTCGGCGTGATAAGCGCGATAGGCGACTGCGCCGGGAATGCGGAGGACGCCGCCCGATTCTATAAAGACGTCGAGTCTGCCGCAAAGACTCTTCGCAATGTCGGCTATGAGCTTGAGGACTGCGCGGGAGAACTTCGCTCGGCTATTGAAGATTTCTCCTATGACCCGTCCGAGCTCGAAGAGATCGAAGCGAGACTTGATGAGCTTTTCCGCCTCTCAGTAAAATACGGCTCGACGGAAGATGAAATGCTCTCTTTCCTTGATTCCGCACGCGAAGAACGCAATAAAATAGCCCTTTCGGATGAACGGGTCCAAGAGCTCGATGCACTCGTCAGCTCGACTAAAGCCGAGGTTCGCGCCCTCGCCGAAAAGCTTACCGCAGCGCGTGAAAAGGCGGCACGCGAGTTTGAGCGCGGAGTGACCGAACAGCTCGAATTCCTCGATATGCCGTCGGTCAGCTTCAAAGTCAACAGAGAAAAAACACCGTTTACAATAAACGGTGCGGACAATATAGAATTTCTCATCTCCGCAAACGCGGGCGAGACACTAAAGCCCCTCGCGAAAATCGCTTCTGGCGGCGAGCTGTCGCGCATAATGCTCGCGATAAAGAGCGTTATCGCCGGCAGAGACGGACTCGATACGATGATATTCGATGAGATAGACGCGGGACTCAGCGGCAGAGCGGCGCAGAAAGTCGCCATGAAGCTCAAAGAAGTTTCGCGCGGCAGGCAGGTCATCTGCGTCACCCATTCCGCTCAGATAGCGGCGCAGGCGGACTGCCACATGAGAATCAGCAAATCCGTCTCGGACGGCAAGACCTATACAAAGGTCGAACGCCTCGACACAGAGGGCAGAAAATATGAAATAGCAAGGATAACCGGTGGACTCGATGTCACCGAACTTCAGCTCAAATCGGCCGAAGAGATGCTCAGAAATGCCGGGAATCTGTAAAAACATAAAAGGGGAGATAACTTATGTCAGACAAGAAAAAAGAAACGCAGGATGCTGTCGAAAATCAGAAGCTCAGCACAAAGGAAAATGTTCTTCAGACTGTCAAATTTGCGCTGTTCTCCGCCTCTGCGGGAATTATTCAGATAGCAACATACACCCTGTTTTATGAGGCATGCCATTTCAAAGAGTGGATAGCCTATCTTATTTCGCTTGTTCTCTCCGTGCTTTGGAATTTTACTTTCAACCGCAAATTCACCTTCAAATCTGCGAACAATGTCCCGATAGCCATGCTTAAAGTCGCGGCTTATTACTGCGTGTTCACTCCGCTCTCGACTTGGTTTACGAAGTATGCCACTACCGATCTTATGTGGAACAACTATCTTGTTGAGGCTCTCTGCATGGTGACAAATTTCGTGACCGAGTTCCTGTACGATCGCTTCGTCGTGTTCCGCAATTCCATGAACACCAACGACGTCGCAAAGAAAGACAGAGAAAAAGCCGAGCACAAGGCTCAGCAGGATAAATAATCAAGTGAATTTTCAAAGATATCTTGACTGAAACGGAATTAAACATGACTGAAGAAAAGAAGTGTCCTCTATATAAAAAATGCGGCGGATGCCAGCTTCAAAATCTGAGCTACGCAGAGCAGCTGAAATTCAAACAGCGCAAGGTGGAAAAACTGCTCGGCGAGTTCGCCCATGTCGAGCCGATAATCGGCATGGCTGAACCGTATCATTATCGCAACAAGGTACAGGCGGCGTTTGCCACGGCGAGAAACGGGAAGATAATTTCCGGCGTCTATCAGTCCGGCACGCACAGCATAGTCTGCGTCGATTCATGCCTGACGGAGGACAGAAAAGCGGATGAGATAATCGTCTCCGTCCGCAATATGCTGAGAAGCTTTAAGATTCAGCCGTATGACGAGCGAAGCGGCAGCGGCACGCTCCGCCATGTTCTCGTCAAGCGCGGATTCAAGACAAATCAGATAATGGTCGTGCTCGTCACATCAGGTCCGATTTTCCCCGCGAAGAACAACTTCGTAAAGGCTCTTCGCAAGGAGCATCCCGACATAACGACGATAGTCCATAACATTAACCCGTATCAGACGAGCCTTGTGCTCGGTGAGCGCGAAAATGTGCTCTACGGCACGGGCAAAATCGAGGATGAGCTTTGTGGGCTTACATTCAGGATATCTCCGCGCTCATTTTATCAGATAAACCCGGTGCAGACCGAGGTGCTCTATAACACCGCTATGGAATATGCCGACATGAGCGGGAGCGAAAAGGTCATCGACGCCTACTGCGGCATAGGCACTATAGGTCTTGTCGCGTCGAAGCGGGCGGGCGAGGTAATAGGCGTTGAGCTCAATCGCGACGCCGTTCATGACGCAATATCTAATGCCAAGCGCAACGGCATAAAGAACGTGCGCTTCTTCTGCGACGATGCGGGCGAATTCATGCTCGGCATGGCACAGGACGGGGAGAGAGCGGACATAGTTTTTATGGATCCTCCGCGCGCCGGAAGCGATGAGTGCTTCCTGTCGTCGCTTGTGACCCTCGCGCCGAAAAAGATAGTCTATATCTCCTGCAACCCCGAAACTCAGCAGCGCGACCTGCGCTTTCTGACAAAGCGCGGTTATAAAGTCGAAAAGATTCAGCCCGTCGATATGTTCCCGCATACGAACCACGTTGAGACGGTAGTAATGCTTTCCCACAAAAAACCTGACAGCGTAATCAACGTAAAAGTCGAGTTTGGCGAGGGCAAAGTGCTGCTTGATAATATCGCCAAGAGAGCCGCAGCGTACAAGCCGAAAGAGCGAGTTACCTATAAGATGATTAAGGAGTACATAGAAGCGAAATACGGCTTCAAAGTACATACCGCATATATCGCAGAGGTAAAACGGGATTTAGGTTTGCCGATGTACGATGCCCCTAATGCAGTGGAGGAATTGAAACAGCCGAGAAAGCATCCGACAGAGGAAAAAGTGGAAGCGATAAAGGAGGCGTTGAAGCATTTTGGTCTGAGTTGAGTTTGAAAACTACAAAAAGTTTGTTGTTTTTGCAAACATGACAAGAAATCTATTTTGAAATAAAAGGAGGAAATATATGAAACAATTTTTGTATCTTGATGTAGATATAGTAAATTCTATTATTGCACAGTCCGAACAAGGACTAATACAGTCATTATCTAATGAGCAAGTGTCTAGCGATACAGAATCGGATAATTCAAAAATGGCAACAAATTTTAGTGCCAAATTAGGAGGATCGCTTGTAAAGCTTGCGAAAGCAGAAGCCAATTTGTCAGGAAGTTTAGAATCAGTTGAAGGTGGCTCGTCAACATCAACTTCTCGTGAAATAATTTCTAAGACAATGCATGATGCGGCTTTTGATATTGCATATAGTCATATTAGTCCGCTAAAAATTATAAATGGAGATCAGAGTGCTGATGATACTGGTAATTATATTGAAATGACACGAGTATTTGATTTTGTTGACTTTGACTACCTTGAGGGATTATTCAAAAAAGAGGGGATTATAGATTTTATTAAAAAAAATACTGCTGAGCAAATTGAAGCTGAAGCAGAAAAAATAAAAGAGGGATATAATAGAGAGCAATTACGTGAAGCAGGAATTAATTTTAAAGCTGAAATAAAAAATGCTATAGCTGTTAGTAATAAGCAGTTTGATGATATTGCAATAATCATTAAGGCATTAAGAGGATTGATACCATATAATCGTATGCTTATTTCAAATGATGGATATTTAATTCCATTAAATACAAAGTATTTTAGAGTTGACCCGATAGATTTAGGATTCAAATATGGAGGTGAAATTACTTGTGTTGGTATGGTTACTAATATAATAGGAGAAGATACCAATCCCAACGATGATAAAAATATTTTTGCTACATTGCAATTTACAGCAAATGAAGTGCTGAGAAGTATGCTTCCGACAAACCAAAATAATCTTTGTGTTGTTCATCCTATTGCAATTTATTATGCATCTAATGAGTGAGGCTATTTATAAACCTATATTTGATTATGTGGGAAAAGGGATGCACGAGCAGTATTAGTACTGTATAAATATTGCCGATATTTCCGTAGTTCTGTGGGGATATGTTTTAATTTGGCACTCACGTTGAGACGGTAGTTCTTTTGTCCCAACTGAAACAAAAGCCGGATGATTATATTAATGTCACGATTGAACTTGATGATGTGGATATAACATCTGCAGAGACTAAGGCAACATATGATGAGATAAAGAAGTATGTGGCGGAACATAATGCCGGCATGGAGGTTTCCAATCTGTATATCTCACAGGTAAAGAGAAAATGCGGAATTGAGGTTGGAAAGAATTATAATTTATCTAAAAATGAAGATAGCAGGCAGCCACAGTGTCCAGAAGATAAAGAGAGCGCAATTGTGGAGGCATTGAAGCATTTTAAGATGATTCAGCAGAAATAAAAGGAGTTTGTTCAACTTGAATTTGTGGAGAATACTGACTTATGAAAATACATATTATTGGTTGCAGTGGTTCTGGAAAAACCTATTTAGCAAATGCACTTTCAAAAAAGTATAATATTTCCCATTTCGACTTAGATGATATTCAATGGGATAATAACGCCAAAGAATATGGCAAAAAGAGAACGCTTGATGAACGAAAAGCGTTATTACATGAAATATTATATAATAATGATGAGTGGATAGTTGAGGGGGTATATTATGCCTGGGTACAGCAAAGTTTTGATGAAGCTGATAAAATATATGTTTTAGATATGCCTGGTTATTTATATAAAAGTAGAATTATTATGCGCTCTATAAAAAGAAAATTGGGGATACAAAAAGGAAAAAGAGAAACTTTGAAATCGGTCTATAACCTTTTGAAATGGACTGAAACTTTTCAGGATAAAAATCTGAAAGAAATAAGAAGCATTTTAGATAGATATGATGATAAAGTTATATGGCTATCAAGAAAAAAAGATGTAGAGAAAATAATAAAGGCGGAATGATAACTTCCTGTTTGTATGTATGGTAAATCTAAACTGTATTTTAGCAATATTTCCTTAGTGGGGGCAGAAAGTGCCCCCACTTTCACTATTTGGGGGCGAAAAGCGCCCCCAGAATTCAAAAATGGCTCCATTTTACGCCCCCGTTTTTTGAAATCTGGAATCTAAACAAGATTACAATGAAATCAGAACATAAAAAGTGGTGGCAAAAAGCTCAAATCAATTTTGCTCGAAATATCGGAAAACGGAATCGATGCAAAGACGGAATTTGATTGTGGCTTTTATCTCGTTTTCAATATGATTGTAAAGAATGGCAAAATGATTCTTGGTGTGGATAAGGCGGTCGTGACCGCCGACCTGCAAACAAAAGAGATAAACGCTTATACGCCGCTCAGCGTCGAAGCGGAGAAATATATAATCGGAATAAGCCGATGAATAAGCTCTGTAAATTTGGCGGATGACCGCACTTTTTTAAAACAATGCCTACTGATTTAGGATAATTTACTTTTTTTGCCCTCAGGCATTGATTTTCAAAAAAATCTGTGCTACTTTAAAGCTGTACAGTTGTCTTGGCTGTGCGGCTTTATCTATTTTGATAGGAGGATCAAAATGAAAAGGTTTATAAGCAGGGCGGTCGCAGTGATTCTCACATGCGTATTGGCCTTCGGCTCCGCGGTCTGCTTCGCCGCGGACGGCACCGAGAGTGCAGGCGGAAAGAAGTATTACGATTACGGTACATATGTGCTTTTGGGCGACAGCGTCGCTAGCGGTCACAACGACCTTGTATATGTGGATTCGGAGTTCAAGCGCGTTGAAAATTCATACGGCGCGTATGTTGCCGATGCTCTCGGAGTGAATTATGTTCCGATGGCCTGCCCCGGATTCAGGACGATAGATATCCGCTACATGCTTGAGGATGATTATCCGGGAGACGATTATCTCTTCCACGATTCTCATGATCCCGAGGTCATGAAATCGAGGATCCCCGAGTATCGCCGCGCAATTTCACAGGCGGGTCTTATTACCCTCGGTGTCGGCGGAAACGATTTCGGCACTTATCTCACATGGGTCATCGCCGATATTCTCGAAAAAGAGGGCACTTGCAGCAAGTACGTCAAGGCTCTGCGCGATCTTCTCAAGGAGAACGGCATAGTCAACGATAAGCTCGACAAAATAGTTGAGCTCGCTAAGATTACCGACGCAATGCCCGAGCTTATCAGAGTTCTCCCGCATGCGCTTAAATACGGGGTCGAAAACTTCTTTGAGAACTGGAACCATGTCATTGAGGATATATATGCTCTGAATCCCGATGTTCAGCTTCTGGTTATCGGAATGTTCGACACGAGCGTCAAGAGCGACGACGGAGCGACAGACACCGAGGAGAACAAGGATGACAGCCAGAGCATCAATCTCGGACAAATGGTCGTCGATATAGCGAACAAGCCGATGAAAGAGGGCGCCGAGAAATACGGCTATATCTTTGTCGATACAACGGGCACGACTTGCGACACATACCATCCGACCGCAGCGGGCCACAGACATATCGCCGACAGAATCCTTGACGCTCTGCCCGATGCAAACTTCCCGTTTGCGGATGTCGCGTCCGATTCGGAATATTACGATGCAATCGAGTTCATGTACAGAAAAGGCTACATGGCGGGCACTTCCGAGACGCAGTTCAGCCCCGATTCCGCGCTGACAAAGGCGGCTCTTGTTCAGGCTCTTTACGGAATGGCTGGCTCACCCGAGGTCAATACCGAGAACATTTCATTTGCCGATCTCGACAGCTCGAATCCCGCGTTCAAAGCCGCGGTGTGGGCTGTCAGCAACGGAATAGTCAAAGCGTCCGACGGCAAATTTGAGCCGGACAGCGAAGTAAGCGTCGCCGACTTCGGTCTTGCGATGATTCGCTTCTCCGCAAAGGTCGATTTCAACCTGAAGAGGGTAGTAAAGACCGTTTCAATGTCGTTCAATCTTGCTCTTGAGAACAAGTTTATGATTATCAAAAGATCTATAACCCGTGCCCAGGCTGCGCAGAAGCTCGCCGGATATCGATATTATTGATAGAAGTATAGTAACGTAAACAAAGCGGAGAACTCGAAAGGGCTCTCCGCTTTTGCAATATAAAAAATACCCGTCCGCAGATACATAGCTCCCGCGGACAGGTATCTTTATTCGCTGTTTCCGATTCGTTCCGTCTCCTCTTCAATGAGCCGCACGAGCTCGTTGGGGTGAACGTTGAACGCAGATGAGATTTTCCATATCGTCTCGAAGTTAGCCTGCTTCTTGCCGCTTTCGATCATGGCAAGGTGACTTCTCGCTATCCCCGCCAGACCGCTCAGGACCTCTTGCGATATCTTTTTTTCACAGCGAAGTTTTTTGATGGCCGCGCCGGTTGCATATTTGTTGAACTCTGCCATCGGCACCCCTCCTTCTCAATTCAAGTTTAAAAAATTTTCGGGCAAAAGTGTCTATTTAAAGTGACAAGCAATAAATTGTTCATCATTTTCGGCATTTATTTGGTGAATGACATGGAATTATATTATGCGTCTTGTATATACTTTATTTTTGTCCGTAATTTGGGACTAAAACATTGACATCGGGGAAAATTAAGAGTAGAATATTTGAGTAAATATTTTTGGCTGTGAAGAGCAGAGCCGTTTATTCCGCTCGCAGAGAGGCGCGCCGGCATTATGCCGCTGTGAGGTGCGCCGTGTCAGGAAGTACGGCAGCCGGCTCGGAGCCTCCCGCGTTGAACGGGCGTAGCCTGCGTTAAGGGCAGCAGAGGGGTGCAGTTTTGTGCAATCCGGGTGGTACCGCGGCTTCGGCCGTCCCGGGCAGAACGGCATCTATTTTTATTTTTTAAGGAGTTGTTTATCATGGAATGGACGGGACTCAATGAACTCAGAGAGAAGTATCTGAGCTTTTTCGAGAGCAAGGGTCATCTTCGTCTGCCGAGCTTTTCGCTTGTGCCGCAGGGGGATAAGAGCCTGCTTCTCATCAACGCCGGCATGGCACCGCTCAAGAAATATTTCACAGGCGAGCTGACACCGCCGAGAACCCGCGTCACAACCTGCCAGAAGTGCATCAGAACGCCCGATATTGAGCGCGTCGGAATCACCGCGCGCCACGGCACTTTCTTCGAGATGCTCGGCAATTTCTCGTTCGGCGATTACTTCAAGCATGAGGCGACCGCCTGGGCGTGGGAGTTCTGCACGAAGGTGCTCGAGATGCCCGCGGATAAGATATATATCAGCGTCTATCAGGACGATGACGAGGCGTATGACATCTGGACAAAGGAGCTCGGTGTTTCGCCCGACCATATGGTTCGCCTTGGCAAAGAGGATAACTTCTGGGAGCACGGCGCAGGCCCCTGCGGTCCCTGCTCGGAGCTCTATTTCGACCGCGGCGAGAAGTACGGCTGCGGTTCTCCGACCTGCGGAGTCGGCTGCGACTGCGACAGATATGTTGAGTTCTGGAACCTCGTTTTCACTCAGTTTGATAACGACGGCAACAATAACTATACCCGCCTCAAGAGCTGCAATATCGATACCGGTATGGGTCTTGAGCGCCTTGCCTGCATCATGCAGGGCGTGGACAACCTTTTCGAGGTCGATACCGTCCAGAATATCATGAAGCACATCATGCAGATAGCGGGCGTCAAGTACCACGAGGATGAGAAAAAGGATGTCTCCCTGCGTGTTATCACCGACCATATCAGAAGCACCACTTTCATGATCGGCGACGGCGTTATGCCTTCAAACGAGGGCAGAGGATATGTTCTTCGCCGCCTGCTCAGAAGAGCGGCTCGCCACGGCAGACTCTTAGGTATCGACGGCACTTTCCTCTACAAAGTGTGCGAGACCGTTATCAAAGAGAATGCAACAGCCTATCCGAACCTCGTCGAGAAGCACGACCTTATTGTAAAGGTCATCAAGGCTGAGGAGGAGAGCTTCAATAAGACTATCGACACAGGTCTCAACCTGCTTGAGAATATTATCGCTCAGAGCGATTCCAAGGTGCTCAGCGGCGCAGATGCTTTCAAGCTTCAGGATACTTTCGGCTTCCCGATAGACCTTACAAAAGAGCTGCTCGAAGAGCGCGGCATGAGCGTTGATATCGACGAGTATGACCGCCTCTATGCTCAGAGCAGAGCGGCGGCGCGTGCGGCGCGCAAGGATGCCGGAGCTCAGGCGTGGAAGGACAGCAACGTTTCGTTCAAGGATGTCGGCGCGACCGAGTTTGTCGGCTATACCGATTATTCCTGCGACGCAGAGATAAAGGCGATAGTCACAAACGGCGAGCGTGACGAGTTCGCAACCGCGGACTCCGAGGTGGTTGTTGTGCTCGACAAGACCCCGTTCTATGGCGAGAGCGGCGGACAGGCGGGCGACACCGGCGTTATCAAGACCGATAATGCGACCCTCGAGGTTACCGCAACAGGCAAGACTCCCGACGGCGTTGTGCTCCACATTGCAAGATTTATAAGCGGCGACAGCATCGCTCTCGGTGATAAAGTCCACGCTCAGATAGATGTTGAAAAGCGCGAGGCGACCCGCCGCAACCACACTGCGGCTCATCTGCTCCAGGCGGCTCTGAGAAAGCACCTCGGCAGCCATGTTGAGCAGGCGGGACAGCTTGTCAACAGCGAGGAAATGCGCTTCGACTTTACCCATTTCTCCGCTCTCTCGGGCGATGAGCTCAAGGCGGTAGAGCGCGAGGTCAACGAGGTCATCCTCAAGGGTATTCCGGTCGAGACACGCGAGATGCCCATTGAAGAGGCAAAGAAGCTCGGCGCAATGGCTCTGTTCGGCGAGAAGTACGGCGACGTCGTGCGCGTTGTCAGCGCGGGCGATTTCTCCGTTGAGCTGTGCGGCGGCACCCATGCGGACAATACCGCAAAGCTCGGTCTGTTCAAGATCGTGTCCGAGTCCTCCGTTGCCGCCGGCATCAGACGTATAACGGCAGTCACGGGCTTCGGCGTGCTCAAGCATATAGAAAACGACGAGCGCATCATGCAGTCTGCAGCGGCGGCGATGAAGCTCGGAAATGTCGCGGAGCTTGACAAGCGTGCGGCGACCCTCTCCGTCGAGGTCAAGGCAAAGGACAGAGAGCTTGCGGAGCTTCGCAGCGAGATATCCGCTCTCAAGGCGGGCGGCCTTATGGACAGCGCAAGACAGGTCGGCGGCGTCAGACTTATCACCGCTGATGTCGAAGTCTCAAACCCCGGCGAGCTTCGCTCGATGTGCGACACCGCCCGTGACAACGGCGCAGATATCGTCGCAGTCTTTGCTGGCGTCAACAAAGAAAAGGGCACTCTGAACTTTGCCTGCGCCTGCGGCGCCGATGCAATAAAACTCGGCGCTCACGCCGGCAATATCGTCCGCGAGACCGCAAAGATAGCAGGCGGCTCGGGCGGCGGTAAGCCGGACAGCGCAATGGCGGGCGCCAAGGACGCTTCCAAGGCGGACGAGGCTCTCGCGGCGGTTGACTCTATCGTCAGCGCCATGTTAAAATAAAATCATAGCTCCGCCGGTCTTTCCCGGCCGGCGGAACAAGCAATTGCAATACGGAGGTTTTCTGAAAATGGATGACTGTATTTTTTGCAAAATAATCAAGGGCGAGATACCCTCAAAAAAAGTCTATGAGGACGACGATGTCCTCGCGTTCTATGACCTCGAGCCGCAGGCTCCGTTCCATATTCTCATTATCCCGAAGCAGCATATAAAGAGTGCTGCCGAGATAACCCCGGAGAACAGCGCGGTCGTCTCCAAAGTATTCGAGGCGGCGGCAAAGATAGCCAAGCAGTTCGATCTCAAGGACGGCTTCAGAATCGTCAACAACTGCGGCGACTGTGCGGGTCAGACCGTCAAACACCTGCACTTCCATATGCTCGGCGGCAGAGATTTCGGCTGGCCGGCAGGCTGATAAAAAAGACCATATTAATATTCAGGAGATGTTTATTTTGGCAAAGACCTATACAATGGAAATCGCAGGCGTGAAGAGAGAGCTTCCTCTCTGCCCGGTCAGCGACAAGCTCGATATCGCGGCATTCATCCTTTTCGGTGATGTTGAAGTCACCGTTAAAGCGGCAGAAGAGCTGCTCAAGAAGTGCCCGGAGTTTGATTATATTCTCACTCCCGAGGCGAAGAGCATCCCGCTTGCCTATGAGATGTCCAGACAGAGCGGCAAGAAATATTTTGTTGCCCGCAAGAAGCCGAAGGTCTATATGACCGATCCCGTCTGCGTCAGCGTACGTTCGATAACCACAGATGCAGAGCAGACCCTTCTTCTCGGCAGAGAGGACGGAGATCAGCTTCGCGGTAAGAAAGTACTTATCGTTGACGATGTTATCAGCACCGGCGAATCCCTCGCGGCAGTCGTTGCCCTTGCCGATAAGTTCGATGCGAACATAGTCGCCAAGGCGGCGGTCCTCGCAGAGGGTGACGCGGCGGAGCGCGACGATATCGTGTTCCTCGAGAAGCTTCCTCTTTTCTTCAAATAATCGGAGAACTCGAGAAATGGCGCGTCCGTTCACGGTTATCGGTTTTACAATGTTTTTTACGCTGGCTCTTGTTTTTGAACTCGGTCAGAAGGCGGCAGTCGTTATCCTTTCGGCAGCAGCTGCCGCCTTTATCTTTTCTTTGTTCTTCAAGAGTGTTCGGCGTGACTTTGTAATCCCGACTGCGTGTATAACGGCGGTCGTTGCAGTACTTTTGTCTTTTGCCGCCGCACTTGTTCCTGATGAAGCGTCGCAGCGTTTCAACGACGGCGTGCATACCGTGAAAGCAAGCGTTGTCTCGCTCGAGGAGCAGAGCGGCGAAAGATATTATACAGAGCTTAAAACTTCCGAGATAGACGGCGAAGAATATAAGCTGAACATACGCCTTTCTTCAAAATCGCGCCTTGGTTTCAAGCCGTATGATACTGTCGAGGGCGATTTGCAGCTCTACGATATCGGCAAGACCCGCGACACGAGAAACTACTATCTGTCCGAAAATGTCTTTATGGGCGGATACGCAAAGGGCGATATGAATATATCTCAGCCGGAGCGCAGGCCGATAGGCTATTATCCGCTCGCAATGCGCGCTTATATCAAAAACACGGTTTCGCGTCTTATCCCCGGCGAACGCGGGGCGCTTGCAACGGCGCTTCTGATCGGTGACAAATCAAATTTGCCGAAGAGCGTTTCGGATTCGTTCTCGTCCGCGGGAATATCGCATCTGATAGCCGTTTCGGGTCTGCACCTTTCAATCTGGTGTCTGTTCATTCTGAAAATTTTCGATGTTTTCAGGCTCAGACGCAGAGCGGGAGCAATTATTTCGGCGGCGTTTGTTATAGTTTTTATGGCGGTCTCGGGCTTCACATATTCCGTCATGCGTGCGGGCTTCATGATGCTCGTTATGCTCCTCGGAACGCTGCTTTCAAAGCAGTCGGATTCACTCAATTCCCTCGGCATCGCGCTTGTTATTCTGTGCTTCGCCAATCCGTATTGCGTGATGAGCCTCGGACTGCGGCTCTCGTTCCTCTCGACTCTCGGAATAATTGTCGGCTACGGCAATATCGATTTCCCGCTGAATCCGTATATCGCGCGCGTCAGAAATAAATATGCAAGGCGCGTCTGCGAGTTTATCTTCGGCTCCGTCCGAAGCACCGTGCTCGCCTGTGCGTTCACTCTGCCTGTTATGATACTCGATCTCGGCAAAGTGTCGCTTATCGCGATCCCGGCGAACCTCATTTCCGATCTTCCCGCATCAGCGTGTATGATCCTCTCGGGGCTTACCGCTCTCACCGCGAAGTTCTCATTTTTGCGCGTGATAACGGCCGGTCTTGCAGATCTGTCCGGTGTGTGCGCATCTTTTCTTATCAATTCATCGAAGGCGCTTGCGGCGGTTCCTCATTCGTCTTTGAACGCCTCGTCGTTTATGTTCCCGCTGTGGCTCGTTTTGATTTTTATCGTCCTTGCGGCGGCTGCGCTTATCTATAAATTTTCGGGGCGCAATACCGTCCGCGCAGCAGTTTTGATATGCATGCTCACCTTTGCGGGCGTGTGCGTCGGTTCTTCTGCACTTTCCCGCGCGGCAACCGTCATAACCGTGGCGGATGTCGGCAACGGCTCGGCTGTTGTCGTCAGCTCCGGCGGCAAAAACGCTTTGCTCGGCTGCGGAGGGGACAGCTACTATGCGCTCTCAAATATAGAGTCCGCAATGGACAGCGTCGGCGCGGATAATCTTGATTTTCTTCTTATCCCGCGCGTATCTGAAGGCGAAAGTTCACTCGCGCTCGATGTTATCGACACTTTTTCGCCCGAGTATATTCTTGCCGGCGAGACTGATGCCGACCTCAATGAAATACTTAAAACAGAAAATTATAACCTCGCGCCTGCCGCGGATATAAACATCGGCGGCGCAGAATTAAAATATAAAACAACGAATAAAACGAGCACGGCAGTGCTCGGCATGGGCGGCGCTGATGCGGTCATTGTTTTCAGACCGTCTTATGCGCCGGATACAAAAGGGGATATTCTTGTTTTGCGGGAGAATCTGCCGCATGGCATTTCCCCGGAAAACTATAATTTGACCGTGCTATCGGCGGATGCCGACAGAGTGTCTGCGGTCATGGGCAAATTGCTGTCCCTCGGCGCGGACGCATATGCGACCGGAGGGCAGGGGAACATCAGAATCACGGTGTTCCCGTCGGGCAGAATTTTGACGGAAAGGATGGACTGAATGGCTGCTATCGGCGAAAAAGAGATAAAAGCGCTTATCAGAAGCGGAGATATCGGCGGTGCGTTCCTGTTTTTCGGAACGGAGAGCTATCTCAAGGAATTCTATTCCTCGAAGCTCAAGGATAAAGCCGTCAGTCCCGATTTTGCGGATTTCAATTATCATTTCTTCGACGGCGCGTCGTGTACCCTCGAAGATATCGAGCAGGCGGTCGAGGCTTTTCCGATGATGAGCAGCAACACCTGTGTATTCGTCAAGGATATGGCTGTCGATTCGCTCGACGAGGATTCTTATGAAAAGCTCGAAAAAATAGTCGGCGATGTCCCGGATTACTGCACGCTGATTTTCTATATCGGCAAGGCGGATCCGCTCAAAAAGACCGCAAAGGCCAAAAAGGCAGTCTCGCTCTTTACAAAACACGGTAATGCGATCGAACTCAACAAAAAGACCGCTTATGAGCTTGCAAAAATGCTTGTCGGCGCGGCGCAGAAGCGCGATTCTTTGCTCAGCCAGCGAAACGCCGAATATCTTGTCTCCTGCGTCGGGGACGATATGGTTACTCTTTTAAACGAAATCGACAAGCTCTCGGCATATGCCGAGGGACGCGAGATAACACGCGCGGACATCGACCTGATGTGTGTCAAGACTATCGAAGCGAATGCATTCGACCTGACAAAATATATAATCTCGGATAATTTTGACAAGGCGTACGAAACGCTCAATATGCTCTTCGCCCAGCGTGCGGATGTTATGATGATAATGGGCGCGGTGATATCCGTCTTTGTCGATATCTATCGTGTCAAGGTCAGCGTATCTGCGGGCTACAGAGACACTCAGCCGGCGGAGATATTCTCAAACTACCGCGGCCGCGAGTTCAAATTGACAAAAGTTTCGCGCCAGGCGTCGGCTCTGAGCGTGCGCGTTTTGCGTCAGTGCCTCGATGAACTGCACAGAGCCGATACACTGCTCAAGAGCTCTGCCGTTGATAACAGGATAGTTATGGAGGAACTGCTTGTCAAGCTGTTTGTGGCGATACAGTCACGAAAATAAACGCCGGATGGTGTTGATGGTAAAATGATAAAGATAAAACAGGCGGTCATCGTCGAGGGAAAGTATGATAAAATAAAACTCTCCACAGTCCTCGATACCGTTATAATACAGACCGACGGCTTCGGCATTTTCAAGGACAAAGAGAAGCAGAAGCTGATAAAACGCCTCGCTCAGACACGCGGCATAGTCATATTGACCGACAGCGACTCGGCGGGCTTCAAAATCCGTTCGTTTATCGGCGGAAGCGTTCCGAAAGACAGCGTCATTCACGCCTATATTCCCGACGTGTTCGGCAAAGAGCGCAGAAAGGACGCGCCGTCTAAAGAGGGCAAATTAGGGGTCGAGGGAATCGATACTGAGATCTTGCTTGAAGCGCTCAACCGCGCCGGAGTCACCTGCGAGAGTACGCAGGAAAAGAGCCGAGCTGTAACCGTTGCCGACCTCTACGAAGTCGGGCTCAGCGGAAAAGCGGATTCGGCGGCTCTGCGCAAAAAGTTCCTGCGCAGTCTGTCGCTTCCCGAGCGCCTTTCAACAAGCGCGCTCGTCGATATGATAAATATTTTCATGACATACGATGAATTTCAGGAAAGTATAAGAAAATTTTCACTCAGCGGAGATGATAATCAATGATAAGAATAGGCAGCGGATACGATGTTCATAAGCTTGTCGAGGGGCGGAAGCTCATAATCGGCGGCGTTGATATACCCCATACCATGGGACTTCTTGGTCATTCGGATGCCGATGTCCTGCTCCACAGCATCAGCGATGCGCTGCTCGGCGCGGCGGCAATGGGGGATATAGGCTGCCTGTTCCCGGACAACGATGAAAAATACAAGGGCGCGGACAGTCTCGAACTCCTGCGCGAAGTCGTGCGCGTTATCGGCGCTCAGGGCTGGCACATAGTCAATATCGACTCAACCGTTGCCGCCCAGGCTCCGAAGCTGCGCCCGTATATAGATGAAATGCGCCGCAACATAGCCGACGCCTGCTCGCTCGATGTCTCATGCGTCAGCGTCAAGGCGACCACCGAAGAGGGGCTCGGCTTTACGGGACGCCGCGAGGGCATAAGTGCCTCCGCCGTCTGCCTTATTGAGAAGTAATTTGATTTCAGGCGCGTTTTATGGTATTATAGGAATTGAAGAGAGGTATGCCTATGTTTACTGAAAAGATCGCATCTCTCTGGGATCAGCTGAAGGTCGTATTCTCCGACTTTGCCTTCACGGATTTCCTGGATATCTGCCTCGTTGCGTTCATTCTTTATAGTGTTATCAAGCTCATCCGTGAGACAAAGGCCATTCAGCTTGCAAAGGGTCTTCTGCTTTTCGGTGTGGCTTATCTTGCCATTTACCTGCTCGATATGCAGGCGAGTGAGTTCATATTCAAAAAAGTCTTCGGCGAGATAATTATAGTCCTCGTCATCCTCTTCCAGCCCGAGCTGCGCCATATGCTCGAATCCGTCGGCAGACGCAGCATAACAAAGCTCAATCTTTTCGGCGTGCGCGATGAGGAGACGGAGCGCAATCAGAAGATAAAGGATTCAATCTACGCCGTGTGCAAAGCGTGCCAGAGCATGAGCGAGAGCAAGACAGGCTCGCTTATCGTCTTTGAGCATGATACGCTTCTCGGCGATATCATAAAGAGCGGAACTCCCGTCGACGCGATAGTCTCGCGCGAGCTGATAGGCAATATTTTTTATCACGGCGCGCCGCTCCATGACGGAGCCGCAGTTATCCGCGACGGCAGGGTAGTTGCCGCAGGCTGTGTCCTGCCGCTGACTCAGAAAGAGAATCTCGATACCCAGCTCGGAACCCGCCACAGAGCCGCCATAGGCATGAGCGAGCAGGGCGACGCGATGATAGTCGTCACTTCCGAGGAGACCGGAACAATTTCCATCGCCTGCAAGGGTCAGCTTATCAGAAATCTCACCGATTCCGATCTGCGTGAGCACCTTGTGCGCTACCTTTGCGGAACGAATAACGAAGATAAAGCCGCCGTTAAGGGCATACGCAAGCTGTTCGGAGGTTTTAAAAAATGAAAAAGAAAAAAATAAGCCTCAAAAATCTCATATATGATAACAGGTTCGTCCTGGCGCTTTCGATAATCGCCGCAGTTATAATCTGGATCGTTGTCGCCATTCAGGCGAGCCCCGAGGATGACCGCATAATAAAAGATGTCCCTGTTAAAATAGAGATATCAAACAATGTCTCGAATCTCGGGCTCCAGATGTTCGGCAACACGAATTTTACGGTCGAAGTCAAGGTTCACGGCAAGCGCTACGAGGTCGCTGAAAGCGTGCTGACAAAGGACGATATCTCCGTTGTCGCCAAGACCAACTATGTTGACTCGACAGGCAGCCAGACCCTGAAACTCGAAGTGACGGCAAAAGACCCGAGCAAGGCGAACTACGAGATAGTTTCGCTCTCGCAGGATTCGATAAATGTGTATTTCGACTACTACAAAGAGGGAGAATATACTCTTCAGCCCGATGTCGTCTATGACGGCGCGTCGTATGTCACAAACGGACTGATAGCCGAAACTCCGGTGCTCTCCGCGAATACCGTGAAGCTGTCGGGTCCCGTGACCGAGATGGCGAAGATAAAGAAAGTTGTCGCGCGAGTGACTCTGAACAAGAAAATCAGCGCGACCACAACGCTCGACGCCGAGATAATCCCGTTGAGCGAATACGGCGGAAAGCTCCAGTATATAACCGCCAATGACGGACTCGCTGATATCACGATGACTCTTCCGATTTATCAGCGCGCCGAACTGCCGACTACGGTAACTTTCAAGAATGCGCCTGCCGCTTACGCGAGCAATCCGCCCGCGTTTACCTGCAGCCCCGCGAGACTCAATTTCACCATGGACGCGACGAAGCTCTCGTCCATAACCGAGCTGTCGGTCGCCGATATCGATTTCTATATGCTCGGCGCAGGCAGGAATGAGATAACAATAGACCTGACGACATTGAGCGGAGTCAAGGTCATGAGCGGGGAGACGAAACTCAAGGTCACGGTCGAGATGAGCGGCGTGACCTCACAAAAGAGCTCGGTGAGTGCCAACAATATCTCGTTTATCAATGTCCCCGCCGGATACAAGGCGGTCGTAACTCAGACGCGCATACCGTCCGTTGAAGTCGTCGGTCCGAAAGCGAATCTTGAAAAGATAACCACGGATCAGCTCTTCGCTGAGGTCGATCTCAGCAGCGCCGACCCCACCCAGTCCCACGGCACGGCATATGCCCGTGCCTATGTCAAGGACAGCAATAATTGCTGGGTGCATAACAGATACACCGTCAGCTACAGACTCGAAAAAGTCCAGTAATAAAAACTTGAACCCTCTGCCGAGTGCAGAGGGTTTGTTTCTGCAATTCCATATAAGCAAAATCAAATTGATGAAGCTATCGAATCGGGCTATAGCAAAGTTGAAGCAAGTTACGTCCGATATTGATAATCAAGCTTTTGATAGCCGCGCCGCAGTGTTCGATAACTAATTGAGGAGAGCGAGGGGACGGCTTGCGCAGCAAGACGCACGAGCCCGCACTCGTTCAAGCTCTGGCGCGTTTGCGGGCGAATGTGCCGAGCAGCCGACTGAGAATCGCAAGCTGTGTACTGAGGTGCGGCGTTGCCGGGGTCTCGGGGTGGAACCCCGAGTTTGCTTTTCTTTTGCAGGCGTTTTCTTTTTCAAATAAAAAGAAAATGCCGAAACGCTGACAGTATAAAACTTTTTGATTATATTTTGTGGCGAAGGTAGAAAGTAGATTGCTGTTGATACGGATTTACTGTAATTTCGCATTGCCTACCGTCGATTAGTAAAAAAATTATTCAAGGTTAAAAACAAATAGTAAAAAGCGGAGCACCGTTTTCAGTGCTCCGCCTTTTGTTATGCTCTTTTCTGAAGCTCACGCTCAAGCCAGATAGAACCGATGTCTATCGCGCTGTAGAGACCTCTGCGCTCCGCCTTCTTGAGGATCCTGTCGCGCGGACGAAGATCTTCGTTTGTGCTGACGAGCTGCACGAGTATTTTATCCGAGAGCTCTGCGCCGTTTACGTCTTTGGTCGAGGTTATCTGCATCATGATGATGCAGGGCTCATCCATGTATCCGTAATAAAGCGTGTTGTCTTTTCTGACAAGGGGCTTGCCCTTGTACATGAGAAGCTTCTTGTTCTCCGCCACTCAATGTCACTCCAATCGGGTTATAGTTGCACTTTATTTTTTGATTCCGAGATAATCCTCAACCATGCTCTGCAGCAGCTCATCTCTGTCCAGCTTTCGCACAAGACTGCGGGCATTGTTGTGGGTGGTGATATATGTCGGATCCTCAGAAAGGATGTAGCCAACTATCTGGCTGACCGAATTGTACCCCTTTTCGTTAAGTGCGTTGTAAACCTCGAGGAGTATCTTTTTCATTTCTTCGTCGTTTTCGTTTTTTATTGAGAACTGAATAGTCTCGTCGGCCATGAGTAACCACCTCCATAAAGTTTATTATATACCAAAATCTGCAACAAAACAATGGTATTTTGAAAATTAACTCAAACTCTCAGCGAAACGCCGATCGCGGACAGTCTGTGAAGTATCTCGTCTATCCAGCCCTGAACCTCTTCCATCTCGAGCGTACGGTCGTGCGAGGAGAAGGTGAAGCGGAGCGTGATGCTCTTTGTGCCGAGCAGCTCGTATGTGTCGATGAGCTTAACGCTCTCGAGCTCTTCAATATTCATGCTCTTCCAGTTCTCGGAAAGCTCGTCGTAGGTGACGCCCTTTCTGAGCACGAGCGAGAGATCATAGTAGGTGGACTGCTTGGTCGAAGGCTCCTTGAACTCGATGTCATATGCCTTCGCGTCGCTGAACTTGTCTATATCCATCTCGATGCAGACTGCCGAACCGGTCTTGTCGAGCTTGGATGCGTTCTGCGGATGAAGTGCACAGACGAAACCGACTTCATTGCCGTCAGCAAGAACTGCGGCGGTGTTCTTCGGATGCTGCCATGCGTGTATGGGAGCTATCTTTGCGAACTTCGGCGTGCAGTGCTTGATTTGCTCGAAGATGCAGTTGACAACCTCGATAGCCTTGTAGTAGAGATCGCGTTCGCTCTGCGACTTCGAGAAGAGCACAACGCCGAGATGGCGGCGCTCGTTGCAGTAGCCGTTTTCGAGGGTGCCCTCAATAACTCTGCCTATCTCGAATATGCCGTAGCTGTCCGCGAAGTCCTTGTTCTCATATGCCGCGACGAGCAGGGTGGGGAGCATGGAGTCGCGCAGAACGCCGTTGTCGGAGTTCTCAATGTTGAGTATCTTGACATTGTCCTCAACCTCGATGCCGAGCTTCTTGTATTTCTTCTTGTCGCACCAGATGTAGGAGTGAACCTCGTGCATGGAGTATTTCTTGACGAGGATGTCCTTTATCTCGTCGCCGACAAGTCTCTCGGGCGCGCTGTGAACGGGCTTGAGGGGACTGCGGGTCGTGGTGATTTCAAAGTTATCGTAGCCGTAGATTCTCGTTATCTCTTCGATGATGTCCGCCTTTATCGTGACATCCTTCGTGGCTCTCCATGAGGGGACGGTGACGGTGAAAACGCCGTCTTTTTCGTCAACGCCGAAGCCGAGCAGAGTCAGCGTATGGATAATGCGCTCGTTGCTTATCTCGATTCCGGTGTATCTGTCAACATAAGCCTTGTCGAATGTGAGCGTTATCTGCGGATACTTCTTTGCATATTCGTCGGTCAGCTTTGAGTCGATGACTGCGCCGCTGTCGATATCCTTGACGAGCTTGACAAAACGCTTTATAGCTACGAGAGTCAACTCGGGATCGAGCATCTTCTCGTATCTTGCGCTCGCGTCGGTGCGCAGACCGAGGCGCGATGACGACTTTCTGACACAGATTCCGTCGAAGTTCGCGGATTCAAGCACAACGCTCGAGGTATCGCCGACTATCTCGGAGTCGAGACCGCCCATGATACCGGCTATAGCGACGGGCTCGTCGTGGTTGTAGATTAGCAGAGTGTTAGTGTCCGCCTTTCTCGTCGTGCCGTCGAGGGTTGTGAAGTCAATCTCCTCTTTAGGCATGTCAACCTTGATGTGGTCGATCTTTGTCGCGTCGAATGCGTGAGTCGGCTGACCGATCTCAAGCATGATGTAGTTCGTGAGGTCTGCAAGCAGGTTTATCGGTCTCATGCCGCAGTAGAACAGTCTGATTCTGATTTCCATCGGGCTGACATGCTTTGTGATGTTAGCCATTCTGAGGCAGGAATATCTGAAAACGTGCTCGGTGTCGCCGATAGTTACGGGGACAACATTCTCGCTGTCGCTGTCAATGTCGGCGAGGTCGAGCGGCTTTAATTCGCGGCCGGTGAGGGCTGCAAATTCGCGCGCTATTCCGTAATGACCCCAGAGGTCGGGGCGGTTTGTGAGAGACTTATTGTCAACCTCAAAGACGATATCATCTATCGGGAACAGCTCTTTTATATCGGTGCCGTTCTTGTATGACGGGTCGAGCTCCATTATGCCGGAGTTCTCGTCGCTGATGCCGAGCTCTTTCTCGGAGCAGCACATACCCTCGGATTCATATCCCGCGACCATTGCCTTGCCGATTTCGCCCGCGACAACTCTGCCGCCGGCGGTGGCAAAAGCGACCTTCTGACCGACTCTGACGTTCGGCGCGCCGCATACGCAGTTTACTGTTTTGTCGCCGATATCAACTGTGAGCAGGTGAAGCTTCTTCGACTCGGGGTGATTTTCGAGCGTCTTTATCTCGCCGACAACGACGTTCTGAACGTCGCGTCCCATATAATATATGTCCTCAACCTCAGCCGTGGCGAGGGTGAACTTGTTGATGAGTCCTTTTATATCGCATCCGTCAAGGTCAACATAGTCCTTGATCCAGTTTATTGAAACAAGCATGACTTTAAGCCTCCTCTTTCTTCGTGTCGTCGGGCACGGTGAACGATGAATTGGTGAACTGCGAGAGCGACTTGAGATTGCAGCTGTTGAACACTCGGATGTCCTTGACGCCGTATTTCATCATCGCAAGGCGCGTCAGTCCCAGACCGAAAGCGAAGCCCGAATACTTCTCGGGATCGATGCCGCCTGCCTTGAGAACGTTCGGGTGTATCATGCCGCAGGGGCAAAGCTCAAGCCAGCCGGAATCCTTGCAGGAGGAGCAGCCCTCGCCGCCGCAGATAAGGCACTGGATATCAAGCTCGAAGCCGGGCTCAACGAACGGGAAGAAGCCGGGGCGCAGGCGCACCGTGACATCCTTCTGGAAAACCTCGGAGAGCATCGTCTTCATGAAATAGATGAGGTTCGAAATTGATATGTCCTTGTCGACCATCATGCCTTCCATCTGGAAGAAAGTATTCTCGTGGCAGGCGTCGATCTTCTCGTTTCTGAAGCAGCGTCCGGGGAAGACGGCGCGAAGCGGAATACCTTTTTCAAGGTCGGCGGCGTATTTGCGAAGAATAGTGTTCTGCGCCGCAGAGGTGTGGGTCTTGAGCAGCTGGCCGTTGCTCAGGTAATATGTGTCCTGCATGTCGCGCGCGGGATGGTGCTTCGGAATGTTGAGCGCCTCGAAGCAGTTGTAGTCGTCGGTGACCTCGGAGTAGTCCTCAATGGAGAAGCCCATGTTGAGGAATATCTCGTCAACCTCGCGCTGAACGAGCGTTATCGGGCTGTAAGAGCCGGGATTCGTGTCGCAGGGGAAGGACTCGTCGTAGACCTCCGCGCTGTCGATAAGGCGCTGCTCTTCGAGAGCCTTGAGCTCCTGAAGTCGCTCCTGCATGGAGCTCTCGATGAACTGCTTTATTGTGTTTATCTTCTGACCTGCCTCTTTTTTCTGATCGTTGGGCAGGGCGCGAAGCTCGCTCATGAGATTTGCAATGTGACCCTTTTTGCCGAGGAACTCTATCCTCAGCTCCTCAAGCTCAGAGACCTTGCCCGCCTCGGCGGATTTCTTTTTGAATAACTCTTTGAGCTTTTCGGCGTTTTCGTTCATACTTCTCATCCTTTCAAAAAGCATAATTTACATCTTTTCTGCCGGCAGGGGAGGCAAAATAAAAAATCCTCCGTCCCACTGAGGGACGAAGGAAACTTCGCGGTACCACCCTGCATTCGCGCCCATAGGACGCCTCAGCCTGTTCCGCTCGATGGCGGACAGCACCGTGTAACGGCGGTGAACCGTCTCAGCCTACAACATAAAGCTTCAACCGAGCCGCTCCGGAGTGAACTTCGGCGTGCTCTGACACGGGATCATTCCAGCCAAGTGACCCCTCTCTGCGGTGTTCGCCGCGCGCCTACTCTCTCCATCTGTGCGTTGCTTTTTATATCCTGCTTATCATAGCACATTATTTTTGTTCTTGCAAGTGCCGTGTGAAAAATTTTTATTTGTTGTCATATTCGTCAAGAAAGCTGTGCTTTATTCCGTCCTTTTTGTAGGCGAGAACCGTGTCAATATTTACATTCTCAACGCTGCTGAATATGCATTTCTCAACATCGGGATTGCTCTTTTTAAGCTCGCGTATCAGCTCTTTCGTCTCCTGACGCTTTGAGTGATTCTGCCCGTCGTTACAGGTCGTGCAGGTGTCGGTGAACTTGCAGGCGCACTGGATGAAGTGAAGCCCGTTGTAGTCGCGCCACGCCTTTACGTCGTCCTCGCGCACGAGGTAGAGCGGGCGAATCAGCTCCATGCCCGGATAGTTCGTGCTGTGGAGCTTGGGCATCATCGTCTGTATCTGCGCACCGTGGAGCATTCCCATGAGTATCGTCTCGATAACATCGTCGTAGTGGTGGCCGAGAGCTATCTTGTTGCAGCCCAGCTCCTGCGCGAATTTATAAAGATATCCGCGCCGCATCCTCGCGCAGAGATAGCACGGCGATTTTTTTACATTGTAGACGGATTTGAATATGTCCGACTCAAATATGTTTATCGGGATGTTCAGCGCCCGCGCGTTGTCCTCGATTATCCTGCGGTTCTCGGGGTTATATCCGGGATCCATGACGAGATATTTGACCTCGAAATTCACTTTGCTGTATCTTTTAAGCTCCTGAAAGAGCTTCGCCATGAGCATCGAGTCCTTGCCGCCGGATATGCATACCGCGACCCTGTCGCCCTCGTTGACGAGTTTATATATCTTGAGTGCCTTCGTGAACGGACTCATTATCGAAACGCGGAATTTCTTTCTTAGGCTCTGCTCGACCTTCTGACACAGTTCGCTGTTCTGCCGGTTCTGCATCTCATAGCGCATCCACGCGAGATATCCGCCCTCGAGGCTGTACGCCTCGTAGCCTTGCTCGCACAGCCTGTCCGCAATGTCTATGCTGAAAACTCCGTGCGCGCAGTAGATTATTATTTTTTTGTCCCTGTCCGCGGGCGGATTGTTCTCAAGCTCGTCGGCGGTTGTGTGCACCGAGCCGGGGATGAAACCATACGCCCTGTCCGTCTCGCTTCTTATGTCATAGACGGTGTATTCCCCGTCGTTGAGTTTCTTCAGCTGTTCTGCCGATATTTCCATTGCCTGCGCTCCAATGCTGCATTTTTGCCGTAAACGGTATTGCTATTATACCGCGAAACAAGGCGGTTTGTCTATAATAAAGGTGCAAAGTCCAATAAATGTCACGATGGAAAATAATGCTGCAAAAGCTGAATATCTTACGCCAAGTTAAAAGGACAGAGGTTTGAGTGTCAATAATAAATTGAAAAAGGACTTGCTTTTGCAAGTCCTTTTTAATGGTCGGAGTGACGGGATTCGAACCCATGGCCTCTTGGTCCCGAACCAAGCGCGATACCAAACTTCGCCACACCCCGAAGTGCTTTAAGAATTATATACTATTGTCGCGAAAATTGCAAGAGCTTTTTTAAATAAATTCGTGTGTTGCGCAAATTTATTCCGCGCCTGCGAAGCAGGGGAGCCGGATTGCCGGCTCCCTTTTGGTATCAGTCTCTGTGTTTTTCTTCGAGTGCTCTTTTGGTTTCGTCCCATTTCTCTCCGGCGAGGGGATAGAACTTCAGGCTTATCGCGCAGATTATGAGCAGCGCGGCGGGTACAGCCATCCATGCGACGAGCACGCCCTGCTTTGCCCATTCGCTCTGCATTCCGGAGGCAAGCGTCGTGTCGTAGCCGAATGCCTTGGCTATGAGCAGAAACGCGGAGTTCGCGAAGCTTATTGCAGGCTTTGTTATCAGGCTGTTGACTCCCGCGTACATGCCCTCGTGGCGCAGCCCGGTGATGCTTTCATCGTAGTCGATAACATCGCCGTTCATCAGCGGAACAAGGTACATTCCGCCAGCAAATCCCATGCCTGCGGTGAAGAATCCGAGGACGGCAATGACGCTTATCTTGCCGAATATCGCCATCGCCGCAGAGCCGCAGGCGAATATCACGCACATGATGAATACGCATCTTTTGACGCCCCATGTCCTGACTTTAGTCGCCCATAGTATAACCCCGAGCACCGCGCCGAGCCCCAATGCTCCGTAGGCTACCGGCATCGGCAGGTCGAATTCGTCAAAGTAGTATATGACGCCCTGCATGAGTATCGTCTGAATGAACACTACAGTAAACGAGAGCACCTCGAAAACGACGAACGAGCGGTTCTTGAAGCAGTCTATGACTGCCTTGAAAATGTTTTCGTTCTTGTCGCTCTCGGTCGTGACTTTCTCTTTGTAGAAGAAAGTAGATGTGAATATGATAACGAACGCGAGGATTCCTATGCCCGCCATTATCAGCTGGAATTTTGTCGGGTCGCTTCCGACCTCCGGCTTTATCAGCGGGAAAACAACGAGCGGAACCGCCATCGCGATGAGCGTGAAGAATATCTTCCACAGGAAGATGCCGCTGCGCGCCTTGTTCGATACCGCCATGGTGTAGGGCATGACGTAGATGGACGTCGCGATTGCAGTGTAGAGCGTGTCAAACAGGAACAGCGTTGCGAGCATCTGAATGAACAGAGCCGTCTGCGAGCTGCCGAGCGGCCATCTGACCCATGTCAGCACGAAAAACAGCGAATAGAAGAACGCGCCGTATCTTATATACGGTATTCTGCGCCCGAGCTTCGACTTCGTGTGGTCGGAGATATAGCCGAACAGCGGGTCGTTCAATGCGTTCCATATGGCGAATATCATCCATACCGTGCTCGCGCGTCCCTCGGAAAGACCGAGGAATTTCGTGAAGAAATATGTCATTCCTCCGCCTGTCAGCAGGCTGTTTATCGTTGTGCAAAGGCAGTCCGCCGAGCAAAGCCAGAATTTGCTTGACGCGGAGACTCTTTCTTCGGTACCTGCGGTGTTTTTATTTTTCATGTTTTCATCCTCATTTCCTGAACACTCTGTCCGTGCGGTAGATTATCCCGTCCGGTCTGTTCGGATATTGTGTTATCTTCGGCAGCTTTGAGTTGCCGCGGCTTTTTGCCATGATTTCCTTGCCCCAGGTTATGACCTGAGCTATATATTCGCGCTCCAGCTGCGGAACTCTGTGACCCCAGAATATCCTGTAGTCGGCGCTCATGTCATATAGCCACTGCGCGCTTGGGAGCCACTCCTCAATGCTCGTAACTCCGGGCAGCTGCATCCACAGCGCGTCGCAGACATTGTCGCCGCTGAATATGATTTTGTCCTGCTCGTCGATAAACGCGACGCTGCCGCGCGAGTGACCGGGAGTGTGCTTTACTCGCACGGATTTCCCTCCGAGGTCAAAAATATGTCCGTCGTCCATAGGAATGATTTTTGTTTTATACTTGCCGGGCTTTACGTCGCTCGTCTTGAATCCGTGCGATTTTACGGGCGCGTTTGACGCGAGAAATGCTTTGCGAAACAGCAGCGACATCTGCACTTTGTTGAGCATTTCGCAGTCCGCGCGGTGAATGTATATCTCTTCAAACTGTCCCGCGCCGCCGATGTGGTCGCCGTGTCCGTGCGTCGCCGCGAGAATTATCGGCAGATCTGTGAGCTTTTCCGCCGCGCCTCTTATGTCGCAAAAGCCGGTGCCGCAGTCTATCAGCAGAGCCTTTTCGCTGCCGACGACAAGATAACAGTTCGTGCCGTCAAACTCGTTGAGCAGATAAACATTTTCGGCGAGCTTTGTTACCGGAAGATCGCTTCTCATTCTTTGCCCTCCGCTGTCTTTTCGCTTATGCGCTTGTCGTGGTATTTCTTCGCGGGGATGAGCGGGATTATCGTCAGCAGCACGAGAGCCGCGCCGACGAGCAGAAGCGTGTAGGTCGGCAGATATGCCGTCAGCCCGTTTTCGTCAACGAACTCGCCGCTCTTTTTGATTATCGGGTTTGCAATCAGCGGAGCTACGACCATCGGGATGAGCACGAAGAAGAGAATACGGATTCCCTCAAACTGACCTCTCGCGTCCTCGGGATAGAGCTGCTTGCCCCAGACCGTGCTGCTCTGCAGGAACAGCACATAGCCCATGCCGAGCAGGAGAACGCCGATGAGAAGCATCGGGTTCCAAATCGAGTTTGTGTTGACATTCTCGGGTCTTACAAACAGTCCGAGCAGACCGACTCCGATGCTGTTGAGAACAGTTGAAATAAAGCAGAGCAGGGGAGCCTTGTTATTGTTGAGAAGCTTTGTGCAGGGGATAGTGAACAGCATCGCGAGCACGAGCGCAACGCCCTCGATATATCCCATCATGTCGGCGGAGAAGCCGAGATAATATATCATGTAGTTGCCGATATGGGCGAAATACATATTGAACGCTATAAAATAGACGGAGAGCGAGAGATTGACCCAGGCGAGCTCCTTGTTCTTTATGTAGTTCTTGAAGTTGAGTATGCTGAAGAACTGCTGGGCGAATGTGCCGCGCTTGCTGGGCTTTAATTCCGGGCTGTCCTTCATCGCGAACAGGCAGTATATGCCGAAGAGTATAACCGCAACGCCCATGACTAAGAAAAGGCGCATGTAGTTGTCGTTGCTGCCGACGAGCATTCCGCCCGCTACAGTGCCGACTATTGTGCCGATGACCGGCTGAGTGGCAAGAGCCGCGCCGATCTGACCTTTATTTTTGTCGTTCATGTGGTCGTTGACCCATGCGTTGAAGCCGATATCATTTCCCATCGAGCCGAAGAAGCTCATTATCGCGTCCGCTGCGACGACCGCAACGCCGACTGCCATGAGCACGGACGAAGTCTCCGTGCTGCCGCGCACGAGATACTGCGTCAGACCGAAAACAATGGTGAATATGCCCCAGAGGATATAGCCGACCGAAGCCATCACCTTGCGCTTGCCTATCCTGTCTGAGATGCAGCCGAATAGGAAAGTTGAGATAGTCGTCGCCGTTGCCGAAACGCCGACCATCCATGAGATTATCGTCGGATCCTTTGCAATCTTCGCGTAGACAAATGTGTTGAACCACTGGTTTTCCATGTTCCAGCATATCTGTCCGGCGATTCCGAGACCCCATACGAGAATCCAGAACCTTGCGTTTGAAAGTCCGTTTTTGTTTTTCATTATCTTTCACCGCCTCAAAAGATTTCTGTTAGTTTTATATTAAACTTGCACCGCCCAAAAGTCAATAAAACTATATGCAGAATTGCTGAAAAGTTTATAAATATATTTATTATTTTGTACATGATATAAAAGCACGGCCTGAAAATATCAGACCGTGCTTTTATTTAAAATATTTTATTTTTTCGCTTTGAATCGGCGGCCCTTGGCGTTGAGCGATTTCATCGCTTCGATGAAGCCCTCGCGGGTCACGCCTGTGGGCATGTGCGCCCATTCTGTTGTTTGAACGAATTTGTCCGCCATCTTTTCGAATTCGCTCTCGTCTATTTCAACATCGTCGAAGCAGACGGGGAGACCTATCGAGCTGTTGAACTTCATTATGCGCTCAACCTCGCTGTCGTTCTTCTCAAACTCGAGCAGGCAGAGCACGCCGAGCGAAACGACTTCACCGTGTAGATGGTGATGCCCGTGCTCGGTTACAGTCGAGCCGTAGTAGACGCAGTGGGCGAGGGTGGAGTTATAGTAGTAGCTGTCAACCGTGCTCATCATGTTCGAGACGATGCCGGTCGATATGATAATGTCGAGCGTCACCTGGTCGAGCGCAAACGACGCTTTCTTTTCTCTTATGGATTCCAGAGCCTCCGCGCCGTATTCTATCAGCGGATCGGTACATATCCTGCTTATCTGCTTGCCCATGAGCGGCGTGTGCGAGAGCGTGTCGTCCTTTGAGGAGAACACAGCTTCGTATTCCTTGCTCAGCGCGTCGCCGATGCCTGCCCACAGCAGCTGCTCCGGCGAATCCGCGATAACGGCGGAGTTTATAAAGCAGTGGTTTGCAAGCTTAGGATAATAGTATTCCCTGAACGAGCCGTCGGGGTTGTATATGACCGAGATGGCAGTCACTGATGCGCAGTTTGAAGCGACGGTCGGGAATGTGAACAGCGGCTTGTCAAGCTTGTCTGCAACATATTTGCCCGTGTCGCATGCGCGCCCGCCTCCGACTGCGAATATCATGTCGGCGTCTCTGACAGTCGGATTCGCTATCAGCGCGTCGCCGTTTTCGTATGTCGAATCGCCGCCGTATTCAATAAAATCGAGCAGCTTTACATCGCTCCCGGCAACGCCGTCGATCATGGCTTTTTTAGCCTTAGCCATTGCGGTCTTTCCGCCGATGACTGCGGCGGTCTTGCCGAAGAACCGCGTGACATGCGGTATTTCTTTGTAGCAGTCGGGACCTATCGAATAGCTCGGCAGGTATAGGTTGTAGTTGATGTTGTAGTCAGACATTTTTATCACTATCCTTTTTCAGTTTTCCGCGTTATATTTTTCAAGCTCTGTTATGGCGTCAACAATCATGTCCTCAGTTACTTCATAAGGATATTTGCGAACATCGATGCCCTTGAGCGCTTTCTCGGCAACGGTTCTGACATCGTCGGGAGTTGCGTGAATGTCGCTGAGCTTTGTCGGCAGACCCATGGAGCGGTTGAAATTGAATACCTTTTCTCGCTCTTCGTACTGCTTGTCAACCGTCAGCAGAACAAGTATTCCGTAGGAGACGACCTCGCCGTGCAGATGATGGTTCTCTTCGGTGCTCTTGAGAACGGTGAAGCCGTTGTAGACCGCGTGAGCAAGACCGGTCGTGTAATCGACCTGAACGAAGTTCGAGACAAGTCCTGTTGAGACGATTATTCCGAGGATAACTTCGGTCAGCTCGTCCGTTACTTTATGGGCGCGGCAGTCGGCAAGAGCCTTTTCGCCCCAGCGGAGCATCGGCACTGCGCACATTGAGCTCAGCGCAATACCCATGGCGTCCGAGTGAGCCGGTGTGTCGCCGCGCGAAGATACCGTGCATTCATAGTGCTTCGCCATCGTGTCGCCGATGCCTGCCCAGAGATATTTGTCCGGCGCGTCGGCGATTATCTGAGTGTCTATAAAAATGTGCTTGGGCGGGATCTTCGAGAACGAATATTCGCGCAGGCTTCCGTCCGGATGATAGAGTATGCCGAGGCTCGTGCAGGATGCGCAGGTCGAGGCGATGGTCGGGAATGTGAAGAACGGTCTGTCCGTCGAGTGGGAGAGTACCTTGCAGGTGTCGATAGCCTTGCCGCCACCGACAGCGAAAATCATGTCCGCGTCCGCAACTTTTGGCTTGAGCATCTCAATATTCTCGACCGATGCTTCGCCGCCGTACCAGAACGGACCGATGATTTCGATTCCGGCTTCTTTAGCCGCTGCGATTATCTTATCCTGCGCCGCGGCGAGTGCGTGCTTGCCGCCGATTATCGCCGCCTTTTTGCCGTATGCCGGGCAGATTTCTTTTATATCCTCATATGCGTCCGTGCCTACCGAATATCCGGGAAAAAGTGTTCTCTTCATATTATATCATCCTTTCCGAAAAAGTGAAGTCCTGTTATTTGCACTCGGGGTGCTCTTTGATGTATTTTCTGTTCTTGTATACACCGACCGTCAGGAACGGTACAACAACTATGGCGATGGCGAGATATCCGCAGTAGCCGTAGCCGTATTTGATAATATTTGTAAGACCGACGAGCGAGATGGTCATCGACAGTATAATAATAAACGCCGAAACAACTGCGCTGCGCACTCTCTGCGACTTGATCTTTTTGAATACTTTGTGGTTCTCAAAGCGGGCGACGAAGCCGAAAGTTGTTGTGACGCCTGTCGAAATGAGGCACAGGAGCAGGCAGATACCGTAAATAACCGTCAGCCACTTCATGCCCATCTCGGTGCATACGGTCAGCGTCGGGATTGTCGAGCCGCCTTCAACCGAGCTGTAGTAGCCTTTCCATGACATCAGCATGAATACCGAGAGAACAAGCGCAACGGAGTTCATGACGAATGAGATCCACATCGACTTCGAGCAGTTCTTTTTGCCCTTGAGCGGAGTGCCGCAGGCTATCATCGTCGGCAGGGTGACGCACTGGAATCCGGCATATGTGAAAGCATTGAGAATGGCCTTGGGTATATTCTTGAATCCGACTGCGCTGAAATCTGCGCTCATGACCGTGAACAGTGTCTTGCTCTTGAAAATGCCGATGGTGTAAATAGTTATCGCAGTCACAAGAATAGCTATGCCCATATAGGTCGAAACTTTTCTGACAAGGTCTGCACCGAATATCGTCAGCAGCAGAACGAGCGCGCCGACAATAACAATGCCGATATAGTAGTTGAGCCCGAAATACTGATTAAGTGCGGATGCCGCGCCGGATATAGCGGCGGCGACTGCCATGAGCACCATTATATAAAAGAAAACTTCAAACAGAACGTAGCATTTGTCGAGCGGGTGATAGAGCGTTTCAAAAAGCTCTTTGTGGCTCTTGAGTCCGCGCGAGTTGTACATGATCATCGCCTCGCGCATTGTGAGCGTCAGCAGAAGCATTGCTATCACTGCCGATATCGGACCGAGCCAGCCGAGCCCGACATAGTATGTGTTTGCCTGATTACCGGTTGCGAAGCCACCGCCGGCGTGCGCCGAAAACAGAACCGAACCGACGGAGAATGCAAGGGCGAACGAGCCCTTCGCTGCGATGTTCTTTGCGGATGCTTTTTCTTTCATTTTTTGCATCACCTTTCGTGAGTGAGATTTTCAGGCAAGCAAAAAGCCCTTTCGTCTCCTATGCTTGCCACATAAGAGACGAAAGGGTAAAACCTTCCGCGGTACCACTCTTATTCATTCCTCCGGGGAATGCACTTAGGGGATACTGACATATCCCTGCTTTTTAACGGCAGCGTCCCGTCCGCACCTATTTTCCGAAAGGCTTTTCAGCGCAGCCGCTCAACGGTGAGTTCGTCGCTGAATCTCCTTGATGCCTCGCAGCTCCCGGCACTTCTCTGAAAGGGTATCAACGCTTACTATTCCGTGTCATCGCGTTTATGCTTCGTATTTTAGTCCCGAAATCACGGATTGTCAAGTAGAAAAACGCAGGACTTAAGCAGTATATTTTTGTTCATTTTTGAACCACAGTTTGTCAAAAACTGTTGCGCTTCGAGCCACATATTTGCTTGACATTGATATATAAAAGTATTATACTGAAATCAGATGTTATGTAACTTATGTTATATAACATATTGAAGCAAAAAGGGGATACTGTTATGCCGCCAAAACCGAAATTTTCAAGAGAAGATATAATAAACGCCGCGTTTGATATAGTGCAGAAGAGCGGTACCGATGCCATGACCGCGCGCGAGGTCGGAAAATATCTCGGCACTTCGTCAACGCCGATTTTTACCGCGTTCAATGATATGAGCGAGCTGCGCGCCGCTGTGTGCGACAAGGCGAGAAAGGTGTTCGACGAATACATGGCTGTGGCGGAGGACTTCTCGCCCGCATATAAAAAGCGCGGAATGCAGTGGGTGAAATTCGCCCGCGAAAACCCGATGCTTTTTCAGCTGCTATTCATGAGCGGCAGCGAGACCGAGATCGACTTCAACTCCGCTGTTGAGATAATGCCGTTCGGCAAGGAGAATGATATTGCCATTATAACCCGCGACTATAACGCAACACCCGAGCAGGCGGAGCATCTTTTCAGCCAGATGTGGACATATACCTACGGACTCTGCGTGCTCTGCGCGCGCAAGGTGTGCAACTTCACCGAGGACGAGATAACTAAAAGACTCGGCGAGATTTTTGCCGGCATGATCTATGTTCTCAAAAGCAATCTCGGGAAAACCACTGCCGTCAACCCCGCTCAAAAGGACTCGCAGAGCGGCATTGAAAACAATAGCAAAAATCCCGATCTATCCGAAAGCGAGATGGACGAAATATATCGCGGCGACCGATGAGGTGAATTTATGCAGAAAACTTTGACCCGCAGCGGACTCGATTCCAACGCGCTCAAGCTTATCGCGATAGCGGCCATGACGGCGGATCATATTGCGTGGCTTCTGTTCCCGGGCTATCCGACAGACCCTCTGCCGATAATTTTGCATATCATAGGCAGGCTTACCTGCCCGATAATGTGCTTTTTCATTGCCGAGGGCTATCACTATACGCGCAATATTAAGAAATATACGGCGCGACTGTTTGTGTTCGCTGTGATATCGCATTTTGCTTATATATTCGCTTCAAACGATTTTGCAGACTGGCACTCATTTATTCCGTTTTATTATGGGAATATCCTCAATCAGACGAGCGTTATATGGTCGCTCGCGTGGGGACTCGTCCTGCTGCGTATAGCGGACAACAGCAAAATTAAAATGCCTGCAAAGGTGATTTTAACTTTACTTATCTGCGCCGTCGCGCTGCCCGCCGATTGGAGCTGCATAGCGTCGCTGAGCGTGCTGTCTATAGGCACGAACAGGGGAGAGCCGAAAAAGCAGATTGCCTGGTCTATGCTCTGGGCTGCAGTCTATGCAGTTGTATATTTCTTCGCTATCGACAAAATATACGGGCTGATACAGCTCTGCGTCGCGCTCGCGATACCGCTGTTGTTTTTGTATAACGGAAAGCGCGGACGAAACCCCAAAATCAACAGATTCATGAAATGGCTGTTCTATGCATATTATCCTCTCCATTTGCTTGTTATAGGTATTATAAGAGAGCTTGTACGTTGACAAATAAATTCACGGAGACAATACAATGGCTAAAAACGAAAGATTCGAAAATGTCTATTCGCAGGGAGCGCTGTCAACCACGGAAATCTGGGTCGATAAAGAGACCGGAGTAAATTACCTGTTCCGTGCCGACGGCTATGCAGGCGGCATGACGCCTCTGCTCGACAGAGACGGAAAACCCGTAATTTCTCCGATCGAGAGATAACTATTGTATAAATAACACGGTACGGAAATCCGCACCGTGTTATTTTATATCTTCGCCGAAACTTTTATGTAAATAAATCTGACTGTCACAAACGCCGTGTATCCGATTATCGCGGCCGCCGCCACATCGGTCAGATAGTGCGCCCCGGCGGCAAGCCTCGTGTAGCCCATTGCCGCCGTGTATATTGCGCTGACACAGAGAGCGGGCTTAAAAACAGAGTATAGGAAGAGGGTGTTAATATTGACACCCTCCCTATTTTATTTATCAGCAAGAACTGTTTCATAAGTTTAGCCTTTCGATGACGAGCCACGGTAATTCCGGGCTCTTTTTATACTTTTTTTGACTGTTTGATTATGATAAATACGTGTTAAACCTCATTTGAATTAGGCTGTTCAAGAAAAATATCGGCGTGCCGGCTGTGGCAATCATGCGAATTTGTAAATTATTTTTAAATAATATGAATAAGCGGAGCATTGCATACCAAAAAGGTGTATAATATATCCGCAGGCGGAAGTCGGAGACTTCGGCTATCTTGAAACAAAGGAGCTGTGTAAAAATGAAACTTGTGTTGCTTCGCCACGGAGAAAGCGAATGGAATCTTGAAAACCGCTTCACGGGTTGGACGGATGTCGACCTCTCCGACAACGGCAGAAAAGAGGCGCTGTCCGCGGGAAAAGCCCTGCTCGACGGCGGATACGATTTCGACATTTGCTATACGTCTTATCTCAAACGCGCCATCCATACTCTCGACGCAGTGCTTGACGTCATGGACAGGGCATGGCTTCCCGTTATAAAATCATATAAGCTCAACGAACGCCATTACGGCGCGCTTCAGGGGCTGAACAAATCCGAGACCGCCGAGAAGTTCGGCGAGGAGCAGGTTCTCGTCTGGCGCCGTTCATTCGATGTACGCCCGCCCGTGCTCGAACCTACAGATGAGCGTAATCCCGCCAACCAGGCGCAGTACAGAGACGAAGATAAGTCAGAGCTTCCGCTCGGCGAGAGCCTCAAGGACACGATTGCAAGAACCGTTCCGTATTTTGAAAACGAGATCGCGCCGAAAATGCGCGAGGGCAAGCGCGTTATTATCGCGGCGCACGGCAATTCGCTGCGTGCGCTCGTCATGCATTTCGAAAAGCTGACCCCGGACGAGATAATGAAAGTCAATCTCCCGACCGGCGTTCCGCTTGTCTATGAGTTCGACGACAACTTTAATGTAATATCCAAGCAGTATCTCGGCGATCCCGAAGTTATAGCCGCAAAAATAAACAAAGTCGCGGCACAGGGTAAAAAACACTGAGAGTGTGTCACAAATGACCGTACCTCCCGGGCTTTGAACCGGGAGGTATTGCTATGCCGTGGTTTTGCATAAAAATCTCTGCTTGCATGAATCGTTTTTGATCGTTTCACAGATAGTAAAAATTTTTGAAAAAAAGTGTTGACTTTAGCGTAGTAACGTGGTATCATACAATCACACTAAACAACACGGAGGAACACACCATGAAAAAAAGAATTGTTGCACTTGTACTCGCAGTCCTGACCCTCGTGCTTGCACTCGGTTTTGCAGGCTGCAAGAAGAACGATAAGACCGATTGGGACTACATCGCAGATAAGGGCGAGCTGGTCATCGGAATTACTTACTTCAGACCCATGAACTACATGGAGAACGGCGAGCTTGTCGGCTTCGAGACCGAGTTTGCCAAGGCTGTTTGCGAGAAGCTCGGCGTGACCGCAAAGTTCCAGGAGATCGACTGGGATTCAAAAGTTACCGAACTCAACTCCAAGACTATCGACTGCATCTGGAACGGCATGACCGCAACAGATGAGCTCAAGAATCAGATCAACTTCTCCAACGCTTACATGAACAACTCCCAGGTCGCCGTTATCCGCAAGGCTGACGCCGCAAAGTATAAGGATCTCGCTTCGATGAGCGGCGCTAAGGTTGTCGCAGAAGCAGGCTCCGCAGGCGAGATAGCCGTCAAGGCGGACGCAGGACTCAGCAAGAGCTACCTTCCCGTCAAGGATCAGGGCACCTCGCTCATGGAAGTCAAGAGCAAGACCGCCGATATCGCGATAATCGATGCTGTTACCGCAGCGGGCAGCATCGGCGAGGGAACCGACTATGACGATCTTATGATAGTCGATGTCATCTCGAGCGCAGATTCTGAAGTCTATGCGGTTGGTATCCGCAAGAGCGACACCGAGCTCACCGCGAAGATCAACGCCGCTATCAAGGAGCTCTACGATGACGGTACTCTTGCAAAGCTTGCCGAAAAGTATAACCTCTCCGGCAGAGTCGTCGCTCAGTAAAGCAACAAACTAAATATCACGCAGGTCCTGCCGACTTTCTGCGGCGGGGCTTGCGCTGTGCTCAAAAATGGTTTAATATATATCGAAGTCAGATAACCTCAAAGGAAGAAGGATACATAAATGGATTTTCTCGGCGTCAACGCTCAGCTGCTCGGGGGCTTTAAATATACGCTGTTGATATTTTTTATAACCCTCGTCGCGGCCATACCGCTCGGCCTGCCGATAGCTCTCGGTTCGATGAGCCGTTTCAAGCCCCTGCGCTGGATCAGCCGCGCTTTTGTGTGGGTAATCCGCGGAACGCCGCTGATGCTCCAGATTATGGTCGTCTTTTACGTTCCCGGTCTCGTGTTCGGCACGCCGTTCAGATCGCGCATAATCGCCGTTATCATAGCGTTCATAATCAACTATGCGGCGTATTTTTCGGAGATATACCGCGGCGGCATAGAGAGCATCCCGGTCGGCCAGTATGAGGCGGGTCAGGTGCTCGGACTCACGAAGACCCAGACCTTCTTCAAAGTAGTGCTGTTCCAGGTCGTCAAGCGTATCATGGCGCCGATGAGCAACGAGGTAATTACGCTCGTCAAGGATACTTCACTCGCGAATGTCATCGCGGTCGGCGAGCTCATTATGTCGGCTCAGAATATCGTTAAAGTCTACGCCATAATCTGGCCGCTGTTCTATACCGCGATATTCTACCTCATCTTCTGCGGAGTTCTCACTCTGCTGTTCAATGCGCTCGAAAAGAAACTTAACTATTACAGAGGTTGATCATGGCTATACTTGAAGTTAAAGATCTCAAAAAATCCTTCGGCGATGCCGAGGTTCTCAAAGGCATAAGTTTTTCTCTTGAGGAGAAGAATGTCCTCGCTATAATCGGCTCATCGGGCAGCGGAAAAACAACCCTGCTGCGCTGCATCAATATGCTCGAAACTGCGGACAGCGGCTCGATAACCGTTGACGGCGGCGTTGTTTTTGACGGCAGCAATACCGATAAGCTCTCCGCCCAGCAGCAGCGCGAGAATCAGCTCAAGATAGGACTCGTGTTCCAGTCCTTCAATCTGTTCCCGCAGTATACAGCACTCGAGAATGTCACTCTCGCCGCAAAAATCCATGCAAAGAGCCGCCCGGATTTCAAGAAGAACCGCAAGGCTATCTTCGCCGAGATAGATGAAAACGGCAAAGCTCTGCTTCGCAAAGTCGGACTCGGCGAGAAGATGAATAACTATCCCTGCGAGCTTTCCGGCGGTCAGCAGCAGCGCGTGTCGATAGCCCGCGCAATGGCTCTCAAACCGAAGATTCTGTTCTTCGACGAGCCGACGAGCGCTCTCGACCCCGAACTCACCGGAGAGATTCTCAAGGTCATAAAAGACCTTGCCGCCGAAAAGATGACGATGGTTATCGTCACGCACGAAATGAGCTTCGCACGCGAGGCGGCGGACAGAATAATCTTCATGGATAACGGAGTTATCGAGGAGGAGGGAACGCCCGAAGAGGTGTTCGACAATCCGAAATCCGAGCGCACCCGTGAATTCATCGCAGGCTATTCGGACTGATAATTGATAAATCAAAGACCCGTTTCGGCGGGTCTTTGATTATTCGAATGTTTACAGATTGTCTATATACATTTTTGCGTTCCTGTGTTAAAATACATATCGTTGTGATATCCCGCCGATGAAGGGATATAATATATGACAAGGCGCAAAAGGAGAAAAATCATGCTTGAATTCAGATACGATACCCAGCTTCTTATCGACGGCCACGATCTTGACGAAGATGTTATAAACGATTATTTCACCGAGCATTTCAAAGGCGACTGCCTGCTTGCCGTCGGCGACGAAGAGCTGATAAAGATTCATTTCCATACCAATGAGCCGTGGAAGGTGCTTGAATACTGCGCGTCTCTCGGCGAGATATACGATATCGTCGTTGAGGATATGGACAGACAGGAACGCGGTCTCAAGGGCTGAGAAAATTTGATATTTCGGGCTGCTGCATCTGAATGCGGCGGCCTCTTTTCATATTATCCGACCTGTCCGCATAGATTTAAATGATATCTATTTTGGAGGCGGATGTATGGACTCGGAAAACGGACGCATGACGCGCGAAGAATACCGCGCGCAGATGGGGCTCGATGCTGAGCCGAATACAAAACGCGAAAAGAGCGGCGACGCCGGAGCGCGTCTTATATTGCTCCAGCTCATTATCTGCGCCGCCGCCGTCGGTCTGATTTTCGGTATACGCAAGCTGTCTCCCGCAAGCTTTGAGACAATTAAGAATACATATAAATCCGCCATGCAGTACAGCATAAACGCGCGTGAAGCATGGGGAAAAATAAAGAGCGCCGCGGGCTTTGTATTTGAACCCGCTGGCGCGCTCGCCGACAGTGATAAAGATTCAGAAACGAGCACCGAAAGTCTCGGCAAAGGCTCGTCGGAGCTCAATGTAAAGGCGTATAGAATGAGCTTTTCGCCTTATTACACAACGATGAGCGCGCATATGCCGGTCAGCGGCAGGGTCAGCTCGCCGTTCGGCAGGCGTGACGATCCGTTTACAGGCGAAGCGTCGCTACATTCGGGACTCGATATCGCGGCGGCGCAGGGGAGTCCGATTTCTGCCGCATTTTACGGCACCGTCACCAAGGTCGGAGAGGATGAAATTGCCGGCAAGTATATTCGCCTGACCCACGCGGACGGGCTTGAAACTTTTTATTGCCACTGCTCCGAGATATTGGCGCCAATGAACGCGGTAATCAGACAAGGCGAGACGATAGCCCTCGTCGGTTCAACGGGCATGGCGACCGGACCGCATCTTCATTTTGAAGTGCGGATAAACGGGCTCAAATATGATCCCGCGCGTCTGCTTTTCAGTGGAAATATCTGATGCATTTTTATATAAAAACGACCCGCATTGATTTAGGTTTCCCGTTCGCCGCATCCGCCGCCGTTATTCTTATGCTCGACAAAAGCAAAACGGCGCTGCTTATTTTTCTTTGCTGTGCTCTGCATGAAGCGGGGCATATTTTGCTCTTGTCGCTCTGTTCCGCGCCGCCCGATGCGATAATTCTTGGCGTGTTCGGCATGAGGATAGAGAGGGGAGAAGTGTGTCTCGATTACCGCCGTGAGGCTGTCTGCGCCCTCGCGGGACCTGCGGCGAATTTTATTGTTTCGCTTGCCGCTCTGCCGTTTGCGCGTGTGTATTCCAATGCCTTGAAGCTTGCGGCTCTGAGTACCGGGATAGGTGTTTTCAATCTCCTGCCTGTTGAGCCGATGGATGGCGCGGCGGCACTCAAAAGCTTGCTGCTGCTCAAATATGAGGAGCGCACGGCTGAAAGGGTAGTTGATATCTTTGCCGCCGTTTTGCTGATTCCTCTGACCGTGTGCGGGATAATTTTGCTCATAAAAACAGGAAACAACTTCACTCTGCTGTGCGTGTGTATTTATATATCCGTCTATCTTATAGCAAAAAAGCGCACCGCCTGATTTTTTTCAGACGGTGCGCCGTTAGTTTTATCTGTCAGATTGTGATGATGCCGAAGGCGGAAAGAACCTGCGCAACGAGGATAACAACGAGAAGAATCGGGGCTACCCACTTTATCATCACGCGGTGCAGCTTCTCGCCAGTAAATTTGGCGGAAAGTCCGACTTCGTCCGCGATGACCTTTGTGCCGACAACATGACCGATAAGAATGCAGGTCAGGAAAGCGACGATGGGCATGAGCACGGAGTTCGAGATGAAATCGAAGAAATCGAGCATCTGCATGCCGAAAATCTTGAAGTTTGCAAGCGGACCGTAGCCGAGGACGGAGAGCGAGCCGATGGCTACAGTACACAATGTAACAACGACAGTCGCGACTACGCGGTTCCAGTGGAACTTGTCTCTGACCATCGAAACGACCGTCTCCATAAGGGAGATGGAAGAAGTGATTGCCGCGAAGAAAACGAGCAGGAAGAACAGCGTGCCGACCACACCGCCTATTGATCCCATGGCGTTGAAGACCTGGGGCAGGGTGATGAACATAAGACCGGGGCCCGCGTTGATTCCGTCAGCCGAACCGCCGTTGAATGCGACGACCGAGGGAATGATGATAAGTCCCGCGAGAAGAGCTATACCGGTGTCGAATATCTCGATCTGGCGCACGCTCTTTTCGATGTTGTCCTCTTTCTTCATATATGAGCCGTAGGTTATCATGATACCCATTGCCAGCGACATCGAATAGAACAGCTGACCGAGCGCACCGAGAACGGTTGCGGAGGAGAACTTTGAAAAATCGGGCAGCAGGTAATATTTGAGACCCGCGAGCGCGCCGTCAATTGTTAGCGCGAAAATTGCGATAACCACGCAGAGTATAACGAGTATCGGCATCATTACTTTGCTGACCTTTTCGATGCCCTTCTCAACGCCGAATATAACGACGGCAGAGGTGAGCGCGACGAAAATGATGAACCAGAGCATTGGGTTGTCAACTATGCCGCCCTTCATTCCGATGAAGTTCGAAAAGAAATCGGCGGAGCTTGTGGCAAGATCCTTGCCGTGACCCGAAACGAACTCTGCGAAATATCTGATGACCCAGCCGCCGATAACGCAGTAGTAGGGGGTTATAATAACAGGCACGAGTGCGGACAGCCAGCCCATGAAGCCGAAACGCTTGTCAAGCTTCTTATATGCGCTGATGCAGGAAAGCCCGGTCTTTCTGCCAATGGCAATTTCAGTCACCATCAGCGCAAAGCCGAATGTTATCGCGAGAATAATGTAGACGAGCAGGAAGATACCGCCGCCGTATTTTGCCGCAAGATAGGGGAAACGCCAAAGGTTTCCGAGTCCGACTGCAGAACCTGCCGCCGCCAGAACGAAACCGACGCGCCCTGTAAAGCTGCTTCGTTTTTTCTCCATTAAAGATCCCTCATTCTGATAAAATTTTTTGTAAAAAAGTTGCACCAGTATATTAAAGCATAAAATCACCTGTATTGCAACACTCTTTTTATCTTTGTGAATAAGTGTCGAGCTTTATTGACAAAAGAGAACGGAAATGGTATATTAACGATGTAATATTGATGCACAGTCAAATAAAAATACGGAGATTAGATAAAATGAAAACAATATGGCTTGTTGTACCGTGCTATAACGAAGAAGAAGTTTTACCTGAGACATCAAAGCAGCTGAAGAATGTCATGAGCTCAATGATCGAAAACGGTAAAATATCGCCGGAAAGCAAAATAGCTTTTGTCAACGACGGATCGAAGGATAACACATGGAATATAATAAGTACCCTTTGCACCTGTGACGGCATTTTTGCCGGTATAAACCTTTCGCGCAACAAGGGACATCAGAACGCTCTTCTTGCGGGTCTTATGACTGCAAAAAAATACGCCGATGCCGTGATAAGTCTCGATGCCGACCTTCAGGATGATGTCAACGCCATTGAAAAAATGGTGGACAATTTTATCGCCGGTGACGACATAGTTTACGGTGTGCGCTCTTCGCGCAAAAAAGATACATTCTTCAAACGCTTCACCGCAGAGGGATTTTATAAATTTATGGCGGCAATGGGCGTTGAGATAGTTTTCAATCACGCCGATTACAGACTCATGAGCCGCCGCGCTCTCGACGCGCTGAGCGAGTTTGACGAAGTGAATTTGTTCCTGCGCGGAATAGTGCCGCAGATAGGCTTCAAGACTTCTACGGTTGAGTATGAGCGTAAAGAGCGCCTTGCCGGAGAGTCAAAATATCCGCTGAAAAAGATGCTTTCATTCGCCTTTGAGGGAATAACTTCGTTCAGCGTCAGACCGCTCAAGATAGCAACAACTCTCGGCATATTCTCTTTGCTTGTATGTCTTGCGATGCTTATCTACTGCATCGTCAGCAAGGCAACAGGCCGCGCTGTTGCAGGCTGGGCGAGTATCGGAGCTTCTGTGTGGGCGCTCGGCGGACTTCAGCTGTTTATGCTCGGTATTATCGGCGAGTATATCGGCAAGATATACACCGAGACCAAACGTCGCCCGAGGTATATAATAGAATCCGTTATCATCGACCGCGAAAAGCTTGAAAATAATTGATATGCCGCCAAAACTGTGGTAAAATGAAAGTATAAACAGGAAAGGAAGTTGTATTATGACCGAAATTACAAAAGATATGCTTATCGGAGATATACTTGACGCCGACAGAGGTACCGCAAAGTACTTCCTTGAGATGGGCATGCACTGCCTTGGTTGCCCCGCTTCCAGAGGCGAGAGCGTTGAGCAGGCGTGCATGGTTCACGGCGTTGATGTCGATTCACTTGTTGCCGAGATCAATGAGTATCTCGCTTCCAAGTAAATGATCGTGCTTTCACCCCGCCTGAAAACGGCGTCTGATATGGTTCGCAAAGGCGTGGTCGTTGCCGATATCGGTACCGACCACGCCTATCTTCCGTCATACCTTGTTTTGAACGGTATCTGTCCGCGTGCGCTCGCCTGCGATCTGCGAAAAGGCCCGCTTGAAAACGCTGCGGAGACGCTCGAACGCTGGAACATTTCGGATAAAATAACCCTGCGTCTCTCCGACGGTCTCGATGAGCTTTCGGCTGGCGAGGCGGACGATATAATAATGGCAGGAATGGGCGGAATACTTATCGCCAAATTGCTCGAGCGTACCGAGTGGGTAAAAAACAAAAACATAAGGCTGATACTTCAGCCGATGTCCCATGCCGAAGAAGTAAGATCGTTTCTTTGCAATAACGGCTTTGATATAATCGAAGAGCGCACCTGCCGCGATGACGGGCGCATATATTCAGTCATATGTGCCGAATATTCGGGGAAAATAGAAGCTTTCCCTCAGGGTTATGAGTTCTACGGAAAGCTCGATCCAAACGATGATATCGCGCGAAAACTCGTTGAGAGACAGCATAAGCGGCTGAAAATACGCGCGTCGTCTCTGCGCGAAGCGAACTTCAAACTCGACGAGGCGGAGTACTGCGAAAAGGCCTGTCTCGGTATGGAAAGTTTTTTGAACGGAGGAGAAAAGTGATGGCTGTTGTCGGTGATATTTATAACGCTCTTGATGCGTTCTGCCCGTTTGATGTCCATGAGCAGTGGGACAATGTCGGTCTGCTCGTCGGCGAAAGTTCGGCGCAGGTCACAAAGGCTGCCGTTGTGCTCGATATAACGCCAGATGCCGTTGAAAGAGCGCACGAAGCCGGGGCGCAGCTTATAATAAGCCACCACCCGGTCATTTTTCATCCGATAAAAAATCTCGGGGCGCACGATCCTGTCTATTTATTAGCAAAATACGGCATGAACGCCATCTGCGCCCATACAAATCTCGATTGTGCGGACGGCGGCGTCAACGATGTTCTGACGCAGTGCTTGGGGCTTGAGAATGTTCGCAAGATTCCGTCCCCGAATGCCGGAACGATGCTTCTCAGAGCGGGTGAGCTCAAAGAAGAGCTTTCGCCCAAACGCTTTGCGGAGCTTGTCTCGCAGAGACTCTGTTGCCATGTTCGCTATTGCGACGGCGGCAGAAGCATAAAGCGAGTCGCCCTGTGCGGCGGCGCGGGCGGCGAATTTTTCTCCGATGCGCTCGCGTTCGGCTGCGAGGCGCTTGTCTCCGGCGACGTTGCCCACCATGAATTCTTGGGTGCGGCCGCCTGCGGAGTTACTCTTGTTGCCGTCGGGCATTTCGAGACCGAAAATCCGGTAGTCAAAACAATTTTTGATTATCTTAAAAAGACTGTCGCGGGAGTCGACTTCTTTATTATTCCCCAGCAGTCTCCGACCCATTTTATCTGATATATTAGTCTGGAGTTTTACTTATGCCGCTTGACGGATTTACATTGCATTTCTTAACAGAAGAGCTTCGCCGCGATATTGTCGGATGCCGTGTCGAAAAGGTGCATCAGCCCTCAAAAGATGAGCTTGTCATGCATCTGCGCGACAGAAACGGCGCAAAGAAGCTCTTTCTCTCCGCGTCCGCAAACAGCCCGCGCGTCCATCTGACTTCCCGCGCGCCGGAGAATCCGGCAGTGCCGCCAATGTTTTGCATGCTCATGCGAAAGCATCTGACGAGCGCACAGATAACCGATGTGCGCCAAAACGGGCTTGACCGCGTGCTCGCGATAGATTTCTCTGCCACAAACGAGCTCGGCGATAAAGTTGCACTCACGCTCTACGCCGAAATTATGGCGAAACACAGCAACCTGATTCTCGTCTCGGAGTCGGGGCGGATAGTCGATGCCGTTAAGCGTATCGACTGCACCCAGTCCTCTGTAAGGCAGATACTGCCAGGCGGCGAATACCATGACCCGCCCGCACAGAATAAACTGAGCCTGCTCGAAGAGACTGCCGAAAAGACCACCGAAACCGTGTTCTCTTTCTCTTCAAAGATGCTCTCATCCTCGCTGCTCGGCTGCGTCGAGGGTGCGTCGCCGCTCATATGCCGCGAGATAGCGGAGACGAGCGGGGGAGATGTTCAAACCGGCTGTGCCGACGAAGCGCAGCGCGAGCGTGTATGCGCCGCACTTGAGAGCATAAAAAACAGGCTCGATTCAAATTCCGGCGAACCGACTATGCTCAAGGACGAATCCGGCAAGCCGTTCGATTTCTCTTTTGAAGAGATACACCAGTACGGCACGGCGTATACCCCCGAGAGCTATGACAGCTTTTCTCAGCTTCTCGATGAATTCTACAGCGAGCGCGACAGAATAGACCGCACGCGCCAACGCTCGTCCGATCTTCAGAAGCTTCTGAGCAACGCAACTTCGCGAATAAGCCGCAGACTCAACAATCAGCGCGCCGAGCTTGCCGCCTGTGCCGATAAAGATGAACTGAGGATAAATGCCGAACTGATAACTGCGTATCAGCACACGCTCGGCAAGGGCGTGCCGTTCTACGAAGTGGCGGACTATTATAACGAAAACAAGCCCCGCCGCATAAATGCCGATCCGGCACTCTCTCCGAGCGCAAACGCGCAGAAGTATTACAAAGAATACCGCAAAGCAAAGACGGCGGAGCAGATGCTCGCAACGCTCATCGAACAGGGCGAGGCGGAGCTTCAGTATATCGATACCGTCTCCGATGCACTCAGCCGCGCTTCGGGATTTGGCGAGATAAACGAGATCCGCGCCGAGCTTGCGGCGTCCGGATATATAAAGAGAAAGAGCGTCCAGAATAAAAAAGGTCTGCAAAAGCCGAGCACTCCGATGGAGTACCGGTCTACAGACGGATTCAAAATTTTGGTTGGCAGAAACAATGTGCAGAACGATAAGCTCTCGCTGAAAACCGCCGCAAAGGGCGATATGTGGCTCCATACGCAGAAGATACCCGGCTCACATGTCATAATCTGCGCCGAGGGTATGGAGATACCCGACTCGACGCTCGAAGAGGCGGCGCGCCTCGCGGCTTATCACAGCCGAGCGAGAGAATCGTCAAACGTGCCGGTTGATTATACGCGGGTGAAGAACCTCAAAAAGCCCGTCGGCGCGAAGCCCGGCAAGGTTATCTATCATGTGTATAACACCGCTTTCGTGACTCCCGACAGCGCCGAGGCGGAGAAGCTTGCCGTCAAGGTATGAGCCCGATAAGCCAAAAAATTCCGCTCAGCGGAGCGGGCAGAAAATATAAATAATCCCTGTACTTTTCCGGCAGTGACAGATTGAATGTCACTGCCGTCTTTTCGTTTATATTGAGCTCGAGCTTCTTTTCGCTGTGGGCGAGTGCCACTGTGCTGCCGCTCTCTCCCATGGCCATGTGCCGCGAGTTGCCGCCCGCATATGATATCCCCGCCGCGAGCCCGGTCATGCTCAGAATGAGTATGCAGCTTATCATAAATCGCTTCGCGGTGACTGTGAACGTTTCTGTCTTTTTGTTTTTGTGCCTTTTCATGGAATACCTCCGTTCTGCGGGAAGTATTCCCTTTTTTATGCGGAATATTCGTCAAGCAGCTTTGCAATGGCTGTGCCGACCAGCCTGCCCGAATATGCGGCCTCCTCAAGCGTGTTTGCGTCGCTGCCCATCTCGAGCAGAAGATTGCAGTGCGACAGATTCATGTTGTATTTGCGCTGCGAGAACAGGATGGGACGCATCAGTCCCGGATACATCGTTTCGCAGGTCTGCTGCAACTTGACCGCAAAGCGCAGATTCTGTTCCCAGTCGGGGAAGTCTTTGACCTTGCCCTCCTGCGCTCCGGTGATTATCATAATTTGCGCTGCTTTTTTGCCGTTTATCTCCGCGGTAGGCTTTATCTTATTTCCGTTGCTCAGATGTATCGCGTCGCGGTGGATATCAAGTACGACTTGAATCGACGGGTATTTCTTGAGATACGCCTCGACATTGACTTTCGAGTGGTCATATGCGCCGGTGTATTTTCTGTCGTGTATCTCCGTGTCGTGGATTACTTTGTAGCCGGATTTTTCGAGCATTTTTGTAATTTCATCGCCGACGCGCACCATGTTTCGGCTTTTATCCTCTCCGCGCCCGGTGTAGCTGTTCGAGTAGAATCCGCGGTCGAGCATCTCATAGCCCTCGGTAGTGTGTGTGTGAAAAATGAGTACGGCAGGCTGAGATTTGTCAACGGCTTTCAAGTCGATTGGCTCGTTCAGAACTTTTTCTATGTTTATTGATTTTGTCTGCGTAGTGTTCTTGACGCAGATATTTTTATATGTGTTGGTCGCGTTGGCTTTTCCGTATTTTGTCTCGACTATCTTGCCGTCGCCTTTTTCGGAATTGTGTTTCGATTCAAATTCCGCCATCGCCGCTAAAATATCCGAGGGTGTCGCCGTGATGTCAAAGCTCTTTTCCGTTTCGCTCGCTTTCGCTTCCGATTCCGGCGCGTTTCTGCTCTGCACTGTGACGCTCGCCTGAGCTTCATTCTCTGTGGTCTCTGTTTTGTCCTTGACGGAAGGGGAGTTAGTTTTTATGTATTCTATCCCGCCTTCGGGCATGGCAAGTCCCGCGCTTATCAGCGCAAGCTTCGTTCCGCCGACGCCGAACAGCAGCAGCGACGCCGTGAGAATGACCGTTATTGCGAGAGCGGGCAGCCCGCCTGCAAACGACGGCAGACGGAATGTGCGGTATATTTTTGTCTTTCTTCCTTTTTTCATTTTGATTATCGCGCCTTTCATCATGCTGTGAAAATTATATGATGAAATTCCCGCGGTTATGTTAGATTGACTTTAATAAGAGTGAATATTCACTGAATGGTATATTATAATTATGAATAAATAGTTAATAAATAGCGCTGTGAGTTACAAAAATATATTTATATCAGAATTAAATCGACGAGTTTTCAACAGTTTCCACACAGTTATCCACATTGTCAAGTGATTTGCTTTACAGTTTTTTTATATTCATCAGGACTGAATAATATCTGCAATATTCATTTATTCCGCCCATTCCTGTTTGATAAAAGAATATTCTCGAGAGGCTGTTCATGCGCCGCGAAGCGATAAAAAGAAAAATAAGCGCCACCGTCAGCACGGCTGCGGCAGACCACATTCTGATTATTTTTTCGTTCGGATTTTGCCGCATAGTTTTCCCACCCTCTCTCTTATGCTATTTTCTGCATGTTATCCGGCAAAATTCAATGTAAAATATTACTCTTGACGAAAGCGAAAAAAAGGGATATAATATCTTTGAACAAATGTTCGAAAAGGAGGAAACATCGATGGGCGACAGGGTTATTCTGCACTGCGATCTCGATAACTTTTTTGCCTCGGTGGAGTGTACCTTCAGACCCGAACTGCGCGATGTGCCGATGGCAGTCTGCGGCAGTGAGAGCGACAGGCACGGAATAGTGCTCGCGAAAAATCAACTCGCCAAAAAGGCAGGAGTGAAAACCGCGCAGACCGTCTGGCAGGCGCGTTCACTCTGTCCGCAGCTCGTATGTGTGCCGCCTCATATGGATAAATACCGCGAGTTCTCTGTCCTCGCAAGACAGATATATCTAAGATATACCGACCTCGTCGAGCCGTTCAGCATCGACGAGTGCTGGCTCGATGTGACCGGCAGCGTTCTGCTCTTCGGCTCGGGAGAGGAGATAGCGCAAAGAATCTCCGCCGATATGCAAAACGAACTCGGGATAACCGTCTCCATCGGTGTCAGCTTCTGCAAATTTTTTTCAAAACTTTCAAGCGATATCAATAAGCCGAACGGCATATTCTCGGCGAACCGCGGCGACTATAAAGAAAAGCTCTATCCGCGCCCGGTGACGGAACTCATGGGCGTCGGCGGCTCAACGCGCGACAAGCTCTTTTCGGTCGGCATATTCACTATCGGCGATCTCGCCGCCGCATCAAATGAGCTTGTCAAACAACTGCTCGGCAAGCCCGGAGATTATCTCTTGAAGGCTGTCCGGGGGCTTGACTGCGATCCTGTCCGCCGTTACGGCGACAAGCCCGCGCCCAAAAGTATCGGGCGCAGTGTGACTCTGCCCGAGGATGTTACCGACGCCCTGCGCGTGCGCGGGATTTTTGCCGAGCTTGCCGATGATATATCCTCGAAGCTGCGCCGCGAGGGGATGCTCGCCGGTGCGGTTCAGGTGCAGATAAAGGACAATACTTTCAAAACTTCGCAGTATCAGAAAAAGCTTTCAAACCCGACCCGCATCGCCGATGAGCTTCTTGCGGCGGCGATAGGGCTTGTCCGCTCGAATAACGCCCTGCGCGTGCCCGCGCGCCTTGTCGGCATGACCGCCTGCGACCTTACCGGCGAGGACGAGGGATTTCAGCTCTCTTTTGACTTCGATCAGACTCATGCCGACAACATGGAACAGCTCGGCAGCCGCGTCGACGGTCTGAGGGACAAGTACGGTAAACAGATAATCAGGCGCGCGTCCCAGCTCAATAGTGAGCAAAAAGAACTAAAAGATGAAAAATAGTTATATTTTCATAAAATCCACGCCAAAAAATGATGAAATTGCACGAAAAAATGTTGACAAAATTTTTAAATTTGTTATTATAAACCTAATGATGCTTATCAAAGGAGTGGAATATGGATCGCGATCTCGGCAAATTCAGCGATGAACAGCTCTGCTCTATGGCTGCCTCCGGCGATGATTCCGCAATGGCGGAGCTCATCAGCCGTATAACGCCGCTCGCCGGCGCAAAGGCCGCAATGTACAACAACGGCGATATCCACAGGGACGATCTTTTTCAGGAGGGCATGATAGCCTTCATAACGGCGGTCAACACCTATGACCCGAATAAAAACGCGTCGTTCAGAACATATGCCGCCGCGTGCATCAATAACCGCATTATCTCCGTGCTCAGAAGCAGAAATGCACAGAAAAATATCCCGCAGGATATGATGCAGAACATCGACGACGGGGAAGAGGTTCAGGATTTCTCCGCCGATCCGCAGAATATATATTCCGCGCAGGAGGACGACGCAAGGTTTGAAGATCTGCTCAGCGAAAAGCTGACCGATTTCGAACGCCGCGTTCTTACTCTCAGAGCGGAAAAGCTGAGCTATGAAGAAATAGCCGAGCGCCTCGGCACCAACTTAAAAGCTGTTGACAATGCTCTTCAGCGTATAAGGCGCAAACTCGCTTCCGACAGCCGTCGGTAATCGCAAATACTTCCGACCGGCGCTGTTCAGATAAATGCCCGCGTAGCTTAAAAGCAGAGCGTTGAAGTTCAAAGGCGGCGGTGCGATTCCGTCCAAGGGCGACTATACTATCAAGTGAGGTTAGACAAATGTACGAAGACAAGACTCTCATCTGCAAAGACTGCCATAAGGAATTCGTTTTCACGGCCGGCGAGCAGGAGTTCTATGCTGAGAAAGGCTTTGTAAACGAGCCGCAGCGCTGCAAGGCTTGCCGCCAGGCGAAGAAGGCAAGCACGATGTACGAGGCAGTTTGCGATGATTGCGGCGGAGTCGCAAGAGTTCCTTTCAAGCCCAGCGAGGGCAAGCCTGTTTATTGCAGTGCTTGCTTTGAGAAGAGAAAAAACAACGCATAAGGATGTTTTAATATAGTTCTATGCAAACGGAGCAGGGCGGTTTATACCGTCCTGCTCCGTTTTTGTGCTTTATTTGTGCGCAGAGGTTATTTGCTTCGGTGCTTTTTTATTTCAGCCTTTCTTCAAAATCAACTATGCGGCAGTTTGAATATCTCTTGAGACATTCGTTGAATCCGCAGCTGAGAAAATCCGAATCGTGGCAGTCGGAGGAGAGAATGAACTCGCCGCCGCGCTCGGTGATGTATTCGGCAATGTCCAAAGCAGGGTATGGAGTCACGCGGCAGTTTCTTGCGATAGCTCCGGTGTTTATCTCAAACGGCACCTTGAGCTTCAGCAGCTCGTCTGCTGCAGCCCGCCATGCCTCAATATATCGCGGGTCTTTCGTCGAAAACAGGCAGTCGTTCTCGTTGAACTTGGTCACAAGATCAAAATGCCCGATGAACGACGGGTTTATTTTCTCTCCGAGCTTTGCGACATTTTCATAATATGCCTGCGAAAAGCTTATAAACGAGCCGCCGAAATATTTGTTGACATAGTCGATCTGGTGCTGTGCCGGCGACTCGTCAACGGGAACATAAACATCTCCCGCCTTCACATAGTGAACCGAACCGATCGTGTAGTCGAACTCCGACAGATCAGTCTCGTCTGTGTAAAAATCTGCCTCAAGACCGATGTGTATTCTGATCTTGTCCGCGTATTTTTCGCGCAGGGCTTTGAGCTCGTTTATATATCTGCGCGTCTCGTCCGTCGTCATGCAGTATGACGGGTCAATCGATGTGTGCGAATGTCCGGAGAACCCGAGCGCCGTAAAGCCCTGATTTATTGCGGCAAGAATCATTTCTTCTGCGGTGTTCTTTCCGTCGCAGTATGTTGTATGAGTGTGAAAATTTTTCAGTTCCATGTCTTTGCCCTTACTTTCTGAGTGATCTGTTTATTGCGCAGAGTATGCCGCGTATCGAAGCGTAGTTGATGTTGTGCGAGATGCCGACGCCGAACAGCTGTTTGCCGGCAGGCGAGGTGAGATGAATGTAGGAGACTGCCTTTGCGTCCGAGCCTATCGATATGGCGTGCTCGGAGTAGTCAACGAAGCTGTATCCTGTCACGCCGACTGTCGCGAGCGCATTGAAGAATGCGTCGATAGGACCGTTACCTTTGCCGACGATTTTTCTGTCTCCGTCGCCGTCGTGACGGAGCACGCCCTCAAACCTGACCTTCGGCGATGTGTCGTTGACCTCGTTCTCTTCGTAGAATTTGTGGCTGATGAGTGAATATGGGCCGTGAATGTCGATATATTCGCGCCTGAACAGCTCCATGACCTCGTCCGCGCTTATCTCCCTGCCGACCTCGTCGCAGTAGTGCTTGACCGCGCGCCCGAATTCGGGATGCATCGCCTTTGGCAGATTGTAGCCGAAGTTGTTCGCCATAACGAATGCCGCGCCGCCCTTGCCGGACTGGCTGTTGATGCGGATTATCGGCTCGTATTCGCGACCGAGATCGGACGGGTCTATCGGAAGATACGGCACTTCCCAGTAGTCGCCGCCGTGGTCTTTCATATATTGCTCGCCCTTGTTTATCGCGTCCTGATGCGAACCCGAGAACGCGGTGAAAACAAGCTCACCTGAATACGGATGCCGCGGCTCAACGTGCATATGCGTCGTGCGTTCGTATATGTCTTTTATCGCGTTTATGTCGTGCAGGTCAAGCTCAGGGTCGATGCCCTGAGTATAAAGATTGAGCGCGAGGGTTATGAGATCGACGTTTCCAGTCCGCTCGCCGTTTCCGAAGAGCGTACCCTCGATCCTTTCGGCTCCCGCGAGCATACCGAGCTCCGCCGCGGCGACTGCCGTTCCGCGGTCGTTGTGCGGGTGCAGGCTGATTATTGCATTTTCGCGGTGGGGGAGACAGCGGCAGAAATATTCTATCTGATCCGCGAAAAGATTCGGCGTGCTGCTCTCGACTGTCGAGGGGAGATTCAGTATCACTTTGTTGTTCTCATCCGCGCCGAGTGCGTCCATGACCGCTGCGCAGATGTCTGCGGCAAAGTCTGTCTCCGTGCCCATGAAGCTTTCGGGCGAATATTCATATATAATGTTTGTGCCGTCGGCTTTTGCCTCGTCGCCGAGCTGCTTTATGAGCTTTGCAGCGTTGACGGCAATATCAGTAACGCCCCGCTTGTCTGTGTGAAACACGACTTTTCTCTGCAAAGTGGAGGTGGAGTTATAGAAATGGAAGATGACATTCTTGGCGCCCTTTATCGCCTCAAAAGTCTTTCTTATAAGATGCTCGCGCGACTGCACAAGCACTTGTATCTTCACGTCGTCCGGGATATATCCGCCGTCTATCAGCGCGCGGAGTATCTCGTATTCCGTCTCGCTCGCCGATGGGAACCCGACTTCGATCTCCTTTATACCAATGGCGCAGAGCGTCTTGAACATCTCAAGCTTCTCCGGCAGGTTCATCGGATCGATGAGCGCCTGATTGCCGTCTCTGAGATCGACACTGCACCATGTCGGCGCGCGCTCGATTTTATTGCACGGCCATGTGCGCAATTCAAGCTCGACGGGCTTGAACGGTATGTATTTTTTGCAGCCCTCTTTCATTTTGAAAACCTCCAAAAATAAAACACCCCTACGCAAAAGCATAGGGGTGTGAAGCTTCACACGGTACCACCCTAATTCGGCGAAAACGCCCTCAGAGGTCTCTGATAAGACCCGGCATATAACGCTGCCAGACGGATCGCCCTATACATCCGCAGACTTTGAGGCGGTCGACTCCGGAATGAGCTATACATCTGCATCGCGGCACCGCTCTCAGCAAACGCGGCTCTCTTGGGCTCGCAGGTGCAGATCTTATTTCCTTCACAGTCTTTGCATTTGAATTATATCAAATCTTGGTATTTTGTCAAGGGCGGGTGAACAGACAGTTGCTATTAATGTATATATAATAACGCCCAACGTCACTGAACGCCCGGATAAGTGTAAAAGAAGTTAAGAAAAAGGTTAAAAAAGTTGGAAAAAGGTGTTGACAAAAGGAGCTGGGAGTGGTAATATAGTCGAGCACTTGAGGGACGGGACAGCGCGAAAGCGCAGGAACGTCAGAAATGAGAGTGCCGAGTACCTTGAAAATTAAACAACGAAAGAAACAAGGAACCCTGAGATTCGCGTCATAAAAGACGCAACAAAGTAATTCCGGGAAACGAAAGTTTCTTGGTAAGATAAGAGCAGAACAAGCTCTGAAATTGATTGTAGCCGCTTCGGCGGATATGATACAAATTTTAGAGAGTTTGATCCTGGCTCAGGATGAACGCTGGCGGCGTGCCTAACACATGCAAGTCGAACGGAG
>CDZH01046591.1_pt1 | contig 122839 bp, 114 predicted proteins | sample 557721 | NCBI WGS metagenome assembly CDZH01 (sample SAMEA3182062, study PRJEB8094) | gut metagenome | biome: human; feature: gut; material: Stool; isolation source: human stools | place: Canada | collected 2013-01-14 | reverse complement strand
CCGCCTCCTAAGGTTGTGCTCTACCAGCTGCCTTACGGGGAAAAGTGATCGTTGCCAGTCTCAATTTAATATAAGTCTCTGTAGCTCAGCAGGATAGAGCGTTCGCCTCCTAAGGTTGTGCTCTACCAGCTGCCTTACGGGGAAAAGTGATCGTTGCCAGTCTCAATTTAATATAAGTCTCTGTAGCTCAGCAGGATAGAGCGTTCGCCTCCTAAGCGAAAGGCCGTGGGTTCGAATCCCGCCAGGGACGCCAGCAAACACGCCGAAAACCTTTGATTTATCAGGGTTTTCGGCTTTTCTTATTTCTGCGGCTTTTGTGGCTTTTTTGCAAAAAACCTTGGTTTGCTAACATTTGCTAACGAGATTTGGCCTTTTGCTAAGAAAGGCGGTAAGTCAGAGGTTCGATTTTTACCAAAGGAACTTGCAAACATTTGTTAGCAGAAATTAGAGGAAGTTGCAAACAAAATCGCGAATTTGCTAACATCGCTCAAAAATGCTTTCAGAACCTTGCTAACAAAAAAAGTGTTTGGTCACTGTGCAAAGTGGTTCAAACGAAGAAAACCTCTCACAAAGTGAGAGGCGTTCTTCTGAGGGAGGGACTTTATAAAGCTTTTGCCAGCTGCTTGAGCAGTGCGGCAGTTTCGGGATTTTTAAGCAGTTCCAGTATCTTCGCTGCATCACTTTCATCACTTTCAGTGACGGCAGTATCCGCAGTTTTAGGCTCTGTATCTTCAACAGGGTCAGGAGTCTTAGAGGAATAAAAAGCTTCCTCCAATCGCTGAGCGTTTATGCACCGATCCTCGTCGATGATGTGAGAATAGACATCCGCAACCATTTTAACCTGAGCATGACCAGAGTCACCCTGGACTGATTTCATATCGCCGCCATTGAGTTTCAGCTTGTAGGTGATGCTGGAGTGGCGAAGAGAATGGAACACAACATGAGGCAGTCCGTTTTCTTTGATAAGTTTATTGAAAGCACGGTTAATCACCTGACTTTCCATCGGACGGCCATTGCTGGAGCAAAAGACCAGGTTATCCTCCCATGACATATCGCGGGGTGTGGTAAAAAGATTCAGGATCTGTTGTCTCATGGTGTTTTCCTCCTATAGCCTTGTCTGACATCCGTTTTGGCGGGCAAGCACATATTTGCTGACAGAAAGCTCCCTGCGATCCACGCTGTTGATCAGCTCGCGAAGATAATCGAGCAGAAAGCCGTTGTACTTGACCTCAAGCACCACGCAGTACGGATCGAGCACGGGGTTCATGTTCAGCCGCGGCGAAAAAAGGTCAAAGCAGCTCTCGGTGGAAACAATGCGGCTGTCAAAGGTAATGCGTATTTTGTTCTCCTTGGCGATAAATGCCTTGCGGTCATATTCTACGATCGTTTTGGGGCGATAGCACCGGCTGTGCATCAGCACGTAGCACTCCGCGGCAAAAGACTCCGGATACCGCAGCAGCGGCGCGTAGTCGCCGCGCGTGAGCGTCTGGGCATCCTCCCGTGTCACGCGCAGAGAGCGCTTGAGCTGGCTTGCACCCTGCTTCTGCTTCATCTCCAGCATGGCGAAGTCTGCCGCCGGATCATAGCAGCGCAGGCGCAGCTTGCGCCGCAGCTCTACGCCCGCCGCCTTCTCGTAATAGTCCGTGTCGTCGATCGTATCAAAATAGAGTGAGCGGATGCGGTAGCCGTGGATGCCGTTATGCGCATCCTCCAGCATGACCTGCGAAAGGCGGCTGCTGATCTGCAGTGCCTCCGGCAGGGAGATCAAAAATTTCTTTTCCTCGCGGAACACGCGATTCACGGCCCTTCACCTCGCTTTGCATAAAAAAATGACCGAGCCCTGTAAAGAGTGCGGTCGGTCGATCATGTGGGGATGCTCCCAGTTAGACACTTGACTTTGCGTCACCGCCTTTTGGCGGTTTTGCCGTATTTTTTGCCTATTATAACGGACGGTTTTCGGCTTGTAGAGACTTTTTTCCAAAAAATGCGCCAAAAAAGTATTTGCGAACACAGCTCACGTCTGCACAGGACGGAGAAGCGGTATTGCGAGAGGTCATAATAAGAAGGTTCAGGCTGATCGATCGAGCATGAACTTCCTATTATTCAGAGTAAGTTCTATGTTTACAGGCAACTTCTCCAGGTACTCGAATATCTCCTGACGAATGGTTTTCCTTATATGCTTCAGGTAGTCATGTGTTATCTGACCACCATTTCTATACCACAGAGACTGCATACGCTCGGCCCTTTGGCGTGTCTATGGAAACACTGTTCAAAATTGCGGAGGTACTGGATGTGCCTGTTTCAAAGTTGTTTGAGGTATAAAAAATCGCCCTGTGCTGACCACAAACGTCAGCACAGGGCGATTCATTTATACATTGAATTGGCGAGAACGCCAGCGGAGGAGTTGGAGAACTTACACCCGCTCGGTCTTTATCTGCTTCAAGAAATCGGAGCGAGGAATATAGGGGAGGCAACAACCACAGAACTGTCAAAAGCACATCAGCCGGAAGGGTTTTCTGAAAGTCAGAAGATCGCCCGTCGTGGCGGCAGTTATGCCGGTCAGGTTCGACAGGATATTGAAAAGGATACCGGGCGACCGGTCATTACGTCGCAGAACGCCGCACAGCTTAATGCCGTAGTCGTTGACATGATAGAAAGCGTAGTGGAAACGGAAAAGCCTGATAATGACGAAAACAAATAAAAAAGCGGGAGCACAGCCAATCGGACAAACCGAAAAGCCGTACTTCCGTTTCACAATACATAGAAAAGCGTTAGGCGAATATTGCCCAATGCGGATCTCTATGGAAAGGCGTTGCCTTATATTCCACAACCAGAAACAGGAGATAGCGACAATGGATCGGCTGAACCGGGAAAAAGCCAGTTTTTGAGGGCATACCCAAAGAAAAACGAACCCCAAACCACCGAACGCGTTTCCGGCCCATTGCTAATTGTCTGCTAATTGGGGCCCTCAAAAGGGGCCGTGATTAGCAAAAAACAGTGACAAATAGTAAGCGGAAGAGCTTGAAAAAAGTGAGAAATAGCAAGGGTTTGAGGCCAAAGGTGGCAAGCGGTACAGACCTCGCGGAATCTACTCCTAAGGCGTTAGGCCGCTGGTTCGACTCCAGTCCGGGGTGCCAGAGGAAAGCAGAACATCCGATCGGATGTTCTGCTTTCCTCTGGATTTTGCGCCTTTTCGAAAAAATCTCCGGAAAAATCCAAGCCGGGAAGGAGATGGCCTTGCATTTTTGGGAAAGGCATAGTAAAATACTACCAAATAGAGGCAGAGTAGAAGCACGCGTGTCGGCCAACAGGCCACAGTGCCGGAGGAACGGGGAGTTGTCCGCCGGACGAAAGGAGATTTCCGCAGTGTGTGCTTCGCATCCCGCTGCCGCATACCGGAACCGGCGGGCGGTGCCTGCCCGGCCTCCTCTGTGCGGCGTAACTGCCCACAGAAGGAGGAATTTTTTATGTATCCCCATCCCTTTTCCGTCGGCTATTGGCGCACAGCCGCCAATGAGCTGAAAGACGTCCGAAAGTTGACCTTTGCGGCGCTGTGCATCGCTTTGTGCATGGCGCTGGCCGCCATTCCGTCGGTGCCCCTGTGGGGCGGTGCCAAAATCACCTGGGGCTTCCTGGCCCGGGCGGTGTGCGCATGGGCCTGCGGACCTGTACTGGGCGTTGTGTTTGCCGTGGCGGAGGATCTGCTGAGCTTTTTCATCACCGGTGGCGGCGGCTATCCTTTCTTTCCCGGCTATACCCTGACCACCATGCTGGGCGTTTTTGTATACTCTCTGTTTTTCTACAGGTCGAAAATTACGTTTGGTAGAGTCTTTTGGGCGAAATTGCTGACCAATATCCAGAATGTGATCCTGGGCGCACTCTGGATGGCTATTCTCAGCGGCAAGGCGTGGTACGTCACCGCCAGCGGCAGCGCCATTAAAAACCTGATCTGTCTGCCCTTTCAGGCAATTCTGCTCTATACCCTGTTTACCACCCTTCGGCCGTTTTTGGTGAAAGCGCGGCTGATTGAGTGACAGGGAAAACCTCTTTTCGGTGATACGTGCGCCCCGGCTTCGGCCGGGGCACTTTTCGTATGAAAACCGGCGGGAAAGGGGGAAGTTCATCATTTGCTTTCCCTTTGTTCACAAATTGTTTACCTGCCCCCATTGACTTTAGATAGCAGGGGTGGTAAACTGCGTTTAGCACTCAGGGAGAAAGAGTGCTAAACATGATTTGAGGTGCTTTTTGTGGACTTGACTGACCGGAAAAAGCAAATATTGAAAGTGGTGGTTGAGGATTACATCCGCACCGCCGAGCCGGTAGGCTCCAAGGCCATTGCCGCGGAAATGGGCGGCAGCGTTTCTTCTGCCACCATCCGCAATGAGCTTTCCGACCTGGTGGAGCTTGGTTATCTGGAACAGCCCCACACCTCGGCCGGCCGGATTCCGTCCCCCAAGGGCTACCGGCTGTACGTCAACGAGCTGATGGAGCGCCAGCGGCTCTCCTTAGCGGAGACCGAAAAGATCAACCAGTCCCTCCAGATGAAAATGGAGGAGTTGGACCGAGTAATCTCTCAGGCGGGCCGGGCCGTCAGCAGCTTTGTGAATTACCCCGCCTATGTGGCGACTGCCGGAAAGGGCAGCATCACCGCCAGCCGCTTTGATCTGCTGCCGGTGGATGAGAAAAGCTGCATCGTGGTCATGATGATGGGCGACAACCGGGTGAAATCCCAGCTGCTGCGGATGCAGCTGAAGGTGGACCGGGACCAGATGGCCGCATTGGTGGAGCTTTTGAACCGACACTTCACCGGAATCTCCATCAAGGAGATGAACCAGAAGCTGATGGCTATTTCGCAGGGCATTACCCCGCAGCTGTTTCTGCTGCTGAGCCAGACAGTGAATTACGCTGTGGACGTTCTGGAGGAATCCAACCATCGGGAGTTCATCATGGCGGGCACCAATCAGCTCTTGAAGCTGCCGGAGTTCCGGGATGCCGACAAAGCCCATGAATTGATGAGCTTTCTGGCGGACGATAAGGAAAAGCTACCGGTGCCGGACGAGGGTCCCATGAAGATCCTGATCGGGCCGGAAAACGTCAGCGACGCGTTGAAGGACACCAGCGTGGTGGTGGCCAGCTACGATATCGGCGATGATATGCGGGGGTTGATCGGCGTGGTCGGTCCTACCCGGATGGATTACGCCACCGTGGCCGCCCGGCTGACGGGCTTTGCCGATGGGCTGACCAGACTGTTCGGCAAACAGGAAAAACAAGAACTACCCCCGAAGGAGGATACAGATACATGAGCGAAGAAACCAAAGAGCCTTTAGAGGAGACTCCCGTGACCGCGGAAACGGCGGAGACGGAGCAGGAAAAGACTCCGGAGAATCAGGAGCCGGAAAAGAAGGCCAAGAAGAAAGAAAAGAAGGAAAAGGGCATCACCTTTACCCGGGAGCAGGTGGAGAAGATGGAGCTGGCTGCCAAGCAGCTGGAATCCGTGAAGGATCAGTTCACCCGCCTCACTGCCGAGTATGACAACTACCGTAAGCGCACCACCAAGGAAAAGGATGGCATCTATCAGGATGCCAAGGGCGACACCATCAAGACCTTCCTGGCGGTGTATGACAATCTGGAACGGGCCGCAGCCGCTGAGGGCGGCGAGGACGATCCCCACAAAAAGGGATTGGAGATGATCTTCCACCAGTTCAAGGAGCTGCTTGCCAAGGAGGGCGTCAAGGAGATCGAGGCCAAGGGCAAGGAATTTGACCCGGAGCTGATGAACGCCGTCATGCACATTGAGGACGAGAATCTGGGCGAGAACGTTGTAGCCCAGGTGTTCCAGGCGGGTTTTGAACTCAACGGCAAGGTTCTGCGCCACGCCATCGTACAGGTGGCCAACTAAAAGGAGCTTTCTATGGATAAGAAGCTGTACCGTGATCCCCGGAACGGGATGATCGCCGGTGTGTGCGCTGGTGTTGCCGAGTATTTCGGCTGGGACCCCACCTGGGTCCGGCTGGGCTGGGCGCTGTTCACACTGCTGGGCGGCAGCGGACTGATTCTGTATCTGATCGCGGCGATCATCATGCCGCCGCTGGATCGTCTGTAAATCCAAGCGCCGGTGAAAGCCGGGGTATGCAAATAGCTATCAATAAAAATTCAGATAAATTTGGAGGAATTTATTATGTCTAAGGTTATCGGTATCGACTTAGGTACAACAAATAGCTGCGTGGCTGTCATGGAGGGCGGCGAAGCCGTCGTCATCCCCAACGCAGAGGGCAACCGCACCACCCCGTCTGTGGTGGCATTCAGCAAGACCGGCGAGCGTATGGTGGGCCAGGTGGCAAAGCGTCAGGCCATCACCAACCCCGAACGCACCATTTCTTCCATCAAGCGTGAAATGGGCAGCGATTACAAGGTGAACGTGGACGGCAAGGCCTACACCCCTCAGGAGATCAGCGCCATGATCCTGCAGAAGCTCAAGAGCGACGCTGAGGCATATCTGGGCCAGACCGTTTCCGAGGCTGTCATCACCGTTCCCGCTTACTTTACCGACGCCCAGCGTCAGGCCACCAAGGACGCCGGCAAGATCGCCGGTCTGGACGTGAAGCGTATCATCAACGAGCCTACCGCAGCCGCTCTTGCCTACGGCGTGGATAAGGAGCAGTCCCAGAAGATCATGGTCTATGACCTGGGCGGCGGTACCTTCGACGTGTCCATCCTGGACATTGATGACGGCGTTATCGAGGTTCTGGCCACCGCAGGCAACAACCGTCTGGGCGGCGATGACTTCGATGAGTGCATTATGAAGTGGATGGTCAGCGAGTTCAAGCGCACCGACAATGTGGACCTCTCCGGCGACAAGGTTGCCATGCAGCGTCTGAAGGAGGCTGCTGAGAAGGCCAAGATCGAACTGTCCGGCGTGACCACCTCCAACATCAATCTGCCCTATATCACTGCAGACGCCACCGGCCCCAAGCATCTGGACCTGACCCTGACCCGGGCCAAGTTCAACGAACTGACCGCGCATCTGGTGGAGGCTACCGCCGGCCCCGTCCGCCAGGCTCTGGGTGACGCTGGCCTCACCGGTAATGACATCCACAAGGTCCTGATGGTGGGCGGTTCTAGCCGTATCCCTGCCGTGCAGGACATGGTCAAGAAGCTCACCGGCAAGGAAGGCTTCAAGGGCATCAACCCCGACGAGTGTGTGGCTATGGGCGCAGCCCTGCAGGGCGGCGTACTCACCGGTGACGTGAAGGGCCTGCTGCTGCTGGATGTCACCCCCCTGTCCTTGGGCATTGAGACCATGGGCGGCGTGTGCACCAAGCTGATCGACCGCAACACCACCATCCCTGTGAAGAAGAGCCAGATCTTCTCCACTGCTGCGGATAACCAGACCTCTGTGGAGGTCAACGTCCTTCAGGGCGAGCGTGAAATGGCTGCTGCCAACAAGTCCCTGGGCCGCTTCCACCTGGACGGCATCGCTCCCGCCCGCCGTGGCGTGCCTCAGATCGAGGTCACCTTCGATATCGACGCCAACGGCATCGTGAATGTCTCCGCCAAGGATCTGGGCACCGGTACCGAGCAGCATATCACCATCACCTCCTCCTCCAACATGAGCAAGGACGATATTGAGAAGGCTGTCAAGGAAGCCGAGCAGTATGCCGCTCAGGACAAGAAGATGAAAGAGGACGTGGAGACCCGCAACCAGGCCGATCAGATGGTCTATCAGAGCGAAAAGACCCTGAATGAGATGGGCGACAAGATCCCCGCCGAGGATAAGAGCAAGGTCCAGGCCGGCATCGACAAGCTGAAGGAGGCCCTGAAGGGCACCGACACCGCCGCCATCAAGACCGCTACCGATGAGCTGACTCAGGCCTTCTACGCTGTCAGCGAGAAGCTCTATCAGCAGGCCAACCCCCAGGGCGCTCAGGGCGGTGCCCAGACTGGCCCCGACATGGGCGGCCAGCAGGCCGGCGGCGCGCAGGACGGTCAGTATTATGACGCCGACTACAAGGTCGTGGATGATGACGACCAGAACAAGAAGTAAAAAACCTATACGGATCGGAACCGATGGGACGGGGATCATTCCCCGCCCCATTGGGGCCGTTTTGGAGCAAACTTAGAGATGAGGAATCCGGAACGGGGAAGCCGGTTCCTGATTCCTGATCCTTAAGTGATTCCTGAGAGGAGCAGCAAGTATGGCAGCAGAAAAACGTGATTATTACGAGGTCCTGGGCGTTGACAAGAGCGCATCCGAGGACGAGATCAAGCGCGCATATAAGAAGATGGCCCGGAAGTATCATCCGGACCTGAATCCTGACAATAAAGAGGCGGAGGAGAAATTCAAGGAGGTCAACGAGGCCTACGAGGTACTCTCCGACTCTGATAAAAAAGCCCGCTATGACCAGTTCGGCTTTGCGGGTGTGGACTCTAACTACGGAGCGGGGGCCGGCGGCGGTGCTTACGGTGCCGGCGGCTTCGACTTTGGCGATCTGGGGGATATTTTCGGCAGCTTCTTCGGCGGTGGCTTCGGCTCCGCTCAGCGCCGGAACCCCAACGCGCCCCAGCGGGGCGAGAGCATCCGCCTGAGTGTAACCATCAGCTTTGAGGAGGCGGCCTTCGGCTGCGAGAAAGAGGTCAGCGTGGACCGCTATGAGACCTGCGCGGTCTGTCACGGCTCCGGCTGTGCCGACGGCACCTCGCCCGAGGTCTGCCCGGACTGCCACGGCTCCGGTCAGGTGCAGGTGCGGCGGCAGACACCCATGGGTGTGTTCGCCACAACCTCTCCCTGCGGCCGCTGCGGCGGCAAGGGCCGCATCATCAAGACCCCCTGTACCGCTTGCCGGGGCAGTGGCTTAGAGCGCAAGCGCCGCACCATTCAGGCCAAGATCCCCGCAGGTATCGACAATGGCCAGACCATCTCCATCCGGGGGCAGGGCCACGCCGGAAAGAACGGCGGCCCGTCCGGTGATCTGCTCATCACCATTACGGTCCGCCCCCACGAGTTGTTCCGCCGGGAGGGTACCTCCGTCCTCTGTGAGGCACCCATTACCTTCGCACAGGCAGTTCTGGGCGCGGAGCTGGAGATCCCCACCATTGACGGCAAGGTGAAGTATGACCTGCCGGAGGGCACTCAGTCCGGCACTACCTTCCGGTTGAAGGGCAAGGGCATTCCTGAGCTCAACGGCCGGGGCCGGGGCGACCAGTATGTGACTGTTTATATCGAAACGCCCCGGAACCTGAACCGGGAGCAGAAGGAAGCTTTGAAGAAGTTCGCGGAATCCGTAGGTGATAACAACTACGAGGAACGGAAGAAGTTCTTCAAGAAGTTTAAGAAGTGAGGCAAGGTATGTATCTGGCAGATTACCATACCCATACGCAGTTTTCTCCCGATGCTCATGATCCCATGACGGTGATGGCTCAGGCCGCACTGGATGCCGGAATGGACGAGATCTGCTTTACGGATCATGTGGAGCCCCTGACCTGGGGGTCCAATGAACTGCGCCCGCCCTATGACTGGTCGGGGCTGACAGCGGATTTCGCCAACGTTCAGGCCGCGCTGGGGGACCGCATCCATCTGCGGCTGGGCATGGAGATGGGCGACGCGCAGAAGGCCCCGGCCCACATGAAAAAGCTGTTGGAGGACGCGCCGCAGTTTGATTTCATCATCGGCTCGGTGCACCTGCTGTCGGAGCGCTTCGGAAGCGAGGATCTGTATCTCTACACGCCCAAGGATCAGGCGGAGGCTCAGACCGCATTGGGAGATTATCTGGAAGAGGTTTTAGCGCTGGCAAAGCTGGGCGGCTTTACGGTTCTGGGCCATTTGACTCTGCCCCTGCGGTATTTCAATGAGATGCGGGGGCTTCATACCAGCTTTGATCCCTATGAGGCTGAGATCCGGGAAATTTTGAAAACTCTGATCGAAAACGGGCGAGGCATCGAGCTGAACGTCAACCGGGGCAATACGCCCTTGCCGGACGCCAAGTGGCTGCGGATCTACCGGGAACTGGGCGGTGAACTCATCACCCTGGGCACCGATGCCCATAGCCCGGAGCATGTGGGCCGCTTCATCCGGGAGCGGCAGACTTTGCTGAAAGAGTGCGGCTTTACCCGGTTCTGCACCTTTGAAAAGCAGATGCCTGTCTGGCACGCACTGTAATAAAGAATTGATTTTTACCGGAGGGCGGTGTATACTGACCCTGCATCATCCGAAAAAAACGATTATTTGGAGGAAATGACTATGAAAATCGCATTGGGCTGTGACCACGGCGGCTACGAGCTGAAGCAATTTATCATGAAGACCCTGGAAAAGCTGGGCTATGAGTATGAGGATTTCGGCTGCTACTCTCTGGAGAGCTGCGACTATCCCGACTTCGGCGCTGCCGCTGCCCGTGCCGTGGCTGAGGGCAAGTGCGACCGCGGTATCGTGATCTGCACCACCGGCATCGGCATTTCCATCGCTGCCAACAAGATCAAGGGCATCCGCTGCGCCCACTGCGCCGACTGCCTGGAGGCGGAGATGACCCGCCGCCACAACGACGCCAACATGATGGCCATCGGCGCGGGCTTTACCGGCAAGAATATGGCAGAGCGCATGGTGGAGGTGTTCCTGACCACCGAGTTTGAGGGCGGCCGCCATGAGCGCCGGGTCAACAAGATGATGGCCCTGGAACAGGAATAACAGACCGAAAAGCAGAAACGGGGTGAGGCGGCATGGCATCAGGCACCAGAGGATACAGCAGCTATCGCGGGAGAGGCCGGAAGGGAAAAATTTTCCTGGCCATCCTGCTGATCCTCATTATTCTGGGTTCTGTGGGCTTTATTATGGCCCGGGAGCACATGCGCTATGACGCCGACGGTAATCTCCACTTTGACCTGCCTTGGGACAAAGGGACTTCTGACCCTGTCGAAGCCCCCGGAGACCCGGATGTGGTGATCCGGGAACCGGAGCAGACCGCTGTCAAAACACCGGTCCGGGGGACGCTGCTGGCGGCAAAGCCGCTGACAATGGAAGATCAGGAGACCGCTGAGACGCCGCTTTCCGAAATGACTGTGATGGCGGTGACGCTGAAGGACAGCGCCGGCCGGGTGTATTTTGACAGCAGCGCTGCCGTGACCGGCGCAGTCAGCGTGAAACCGGACACCGGGGAGGCGCTGAATGACCTGACGGCCCGGACAGACGTGACCGCTGCGGCCCGGATCGCCTGCTTCCACGATCCCAAGGCCGCCAACGCCGACGTGGAGGGCATGGGCCTGAAAAACACCGGCGGTTATATCTTCTATGACGGCAACAACAGCCAATGGCTGGACCCCGGCCATGAAAAGGCCCGGACGTATCTGCTGAATATCATCCGGGAAGCTGCGGAGCAGGGGTTCCGAGAGATCATTTTGACGGATGTCAGCTATCCCACCGCAGGCAAGCTGGACAAGATCGACTTTTCCAACGCCATGACCGCCGGGGACACGGCAGAGGCGGGACGGCAGGCACAGATCGAGGGCTTCCTCCGGGAGGTGCGGGATGCACTGCCGAAGAATGTGATCCTTTCACTGGAGTTGCCTGCGGAGACCATTCTTGCCGGGACGAACAGTGACGCCGGGCAGGAACTCAGCGCTTTGGCACCATTGGTGGACCGCATCTATGCGGAGACCACCGAGGCGGAGGCCTCTGCATTGGAGACTGCTGTCAAGGCGGCGTCCGCTGCCTGTGGCTTTGTGCCGGAGTTGACGGAGCAGCCTGCCGAAGGTACGGAAAACTGGCTGCTGATCCAAAAGTAAATGAGCAAATGAAAAGGAACCCGCATTGTGAAAACAATGCGGGTTCCTTTTGCTTACAGCTCGCCGAGAAATTCCCCGTCCCGGTGGATTTTTACAGTGATGGGGGCAAACTGAGGGTACGCGGACAGAAATTCGTCGGTAAAGGCGAAGTCCTCCCACTGGTGCATGGGTAGAAACCGGCGGACCTCCATCAGATTCAAAAAATAGTTAGGCCCCAGATAGCCGCCCGTTTTCAGCCGGGAGTCCAAGGGAAGCATGGCCAAATCGACGCGGCGGCCACGGAGAGGTTCTGTGTACCGCTTGAAATTGGCCTCCATATTACGGTTCCAAGCCAAATCCTCTTCCGCCCAGTGCCACCAGTTCAGGTCTCCGGCGTGGAAAATGGACTGTCCGTTGACCGTTACCATCCACGCCACGCCCTCGTCGGTGGAGGGGAAGGTCTCCACGGTGACGCCGGGGAGAGGGGCAAAGGTGTCATGCTTGCCGCTGCGGCGGCATTTGGCGGCGGTCTCCGGGGAAAGCTGCCACTTTGTCAAATTGTGGGGCGTCAGGCGAAAGTCACTGCCTAACAGAAATTGAATGTCCGCCTTGCGGTCCGCCAGTGCGAACACCGCCGGATTGAAGTGGTCCTCGTGGCGGTGGCTGACGAACACCAGCAGCGGCTTGTCCGGCAGGGGCGGGAGAACGCCCTTCCACCAGTCGAACAGCAGGCAGACCTGATCCAGTTCGATGAAAAAACCGTCGTGGGCCAAAAATGTGACACGCATGTAAATTTTCTCCTTGATTCGCAAAAAGGGGGTGGGAAGCCGTCTCACCTTGTGGTAAGATTATAACATGAAACAAACAGATTCGACAACTGAAAATCTATTGCGGACGCTGCCGGAGCCGCTGTTGGGCTGGTACCGGGAAAACGCCCGGGACCTGCCCTGGCGGCACACGGAGGACCCTTACCGCATCTGGGTGTCGGAGATCATGCTCCAGCAGACCCGCGTGGCGGCGGTCTTAGGCTATTATGCCCGTTTTTTGGCGGTGTTCCCCACAGTGGCGGCGCTGGCGGAGGCAGACGAGGAGCTGCTCATGAAGCTGTGGGAGGGCCTTGGCTATTACAGCCGGGCCAGAAACCTGCAAAAGGCGGCACAGGAGATCACGGCACTGGGCGGCTTTCCGGACACCTATGACGGCCTGCTGGCCCTGCCGGGCATCGGAGACTATACCGCCTCCGCCATTGCCGCCGCAGCCTTCGGACGGCGGGAACCGGCGGTGGACGGCAATGTGCTCCGGGTCATGACCCGACTGACAGACTGCCATGATGACATTTCTGATCCGAAAACCAAGCGGGCTGTCCGGGCAGCGCTGGCGGAGGTCATGCCGGAGGAGCCGGCGGACATCCGCATTTTCAATCAGGCTATGATGGAACTGGGGGCCACAGTCTGTGGGCCCAATACCGCTCCCCGGTGCGATGACTGCCCCGTAAGCGGCCTGTGTCTGGGCCGACAGCGGGGAACAGCAGAGACCCTGCCGGTGAAAAAGGCGAAAAAGGAGCGGCGGGTGGAGGAAAAAACCGTGCTCCTGCTGAAACGAGACGGAAAGATCGCCCTGCGGAAGCGGCCTAAAACCGGCCTGCTGGCAGGACTTTGGGAGTTTCCCAATGTAGAGGGCGCTCTGGATGAAACAGCCGCCGGTGCGGCGGTGGAGGCCATGGGCCTGTCGGTGATTGACTGGCAGAGCCGCCTGACGGCCAAGCACATCTTCACCCATGTGGAGTGGCGCATGACCGGCTACGCGCTGACCGTCCGGGGCGACGGCCCTGCGGAACTGGAATGGGTGGATGCGGCAGGCCTTGCGGCGCGCTCTGTGCCGTCGGCATTTGCCCGGTATTATGAAGAAGCAAAGCGTGAATTGGAGATGAAGTAAAATGGGATTCTTGCTGGGACTGCCTTTGAAGCTGCTGGCGCTGGTCTTTGGCCTGCTCCGGGTGTTGATCCCTGTCTTGCTGCTGATTTTGGTCATTCGTTGGCTGTGGCGGAAATACGGCGGCCACAGGCGCTCGGAATCAGCAAAAAAAGACGAACCCCACTTCAAAGGGCCGGTGTATACCGTGGACTACAAGGAAGTCAAGGACGATGACAGGCACAAGGAATGATCCTGCTTGCCGCCCTGATGTTATAAGGAGAAATCATGCTGAAGGTTTTTAATGTCATCGGCGTTATTGTGCTGCTTTTGCTGCTGCGGAAGCTGATCTGGTGTCTGCGATGGCTGTGGTGCTGGAAACATGACCGGGAGACCCCGCCGCCCATCGGCTGGCTGCCCAGCCGGGACGGTGGCCGGTTTGACGCCCATATGCAAAAGCGTGACGGGGAGGGCTGACAATGGCTTTCTGGAAAAAGAGCGAGGACCCCTGGGACATTGACCCCAATCAACGCCGCACGGCTTCAGAACCGGCGGAAAAAGCCCCCGGTTTGTTGGATACCCTCCGGGGGGATTGGGACGCTATGCGGGCGGAATGGCAGGAGACACGGGAGAGTCTGAAGCTTCCGCCGGAGAAGTGCCCCTGGTGCGGCAAGGACATGGAGCAGGGCTTCCTTATGGGCGGCAGGGGCGTCGTCTGGCACCGGGGCATCCCCGCCGGAAAGGCGCTGTGGCTCAGGCCCGGACGTGAAAATATTATGCGGGTGGACACGCAAGGCGATATTTTATGCTACCACACGGCCTGGTACTGCCCGGACTGTAAAAAGATGACCATTGACGCAGCTGACCTGCAAACGGAGGCGGAGAGAAACCAGGCGGCATTCCCCGTGGGAGCGGAGGAGACAGCATCGCAGAGCGATGAAGCAAAAGAGGGAGAATAAAAAAGATGGCACAGCTTTATTTCAAATACGGGGCCATGGGCTCCAGCAAAACGGCCAACGCGTTGATGGCCCGGTTCAACTATGAGGAGCGGGGCCAAAAGACCCTGCTGGTAAAGCCCCGGATGGACCAGCGGGACGGAGACCACATGGTCCATTCCCGTATCGGTCTGGAATACCCCTGCGTCTACTTCGACGAAATGCGGGCGCTGTCCGAGGATGCGTTGAAAGAAAACGCCTGTATCATTGTGGACGAGGCCCAATTCCTCTCCAAGGAGGAAGTGGACTATCTGGTGCATGTGGTGGACGATCTGGGGGTCCCCGTCATCTGCTACGGACTGCGGGCGGACTTCAAGGGAGAGCTGTTCCCCGGCAGCTACGAGCTGCTGGTGATGGCCGACAAGCTGGAGGAGGTCAAGACCATCTGCTGGTGCGGCAAAAAGGCTATGTTTAACGCCCGGTTCGACGAAAACGGTAAGGTTTTGAAGGAGGGCGCTCAGGTGGTTTTGGGGGCCAATGACAAATACATCGGCCTGTGCCGCCGCCACTGGCGGGCTGGGGATCTGGGCCCGGACTTCAACGGAAAGGGTACGGGAGACTGATGATCTGTAATCTCTGCCCCCGCCGCTGCGGTGTGGAGCGAACGCCGGACAAGGCGGCGGGTGTGTGCGCCATGCCCGCGTGGCCGGTGGCGGCACGGGCCATGCTGCATCAGTGGGAGGAACCATGCCTGGTGGGGGAGCACGGCGCGGGCGCCGTGTTTTTCTCCGGGTGCAATCTCCGGTGCAAATTTTGTCAGAACGGCGTGATCTCTCAGGAAGGCTACGGCAAGCCCATCACCCCCCGGCGGCTCCGGGAGATTTTTGAGGAACTGGTGGAGCAGGGCGCGGCCTGCCTGGATCTGGTGACGCCCACCCATTTCACGGACGCGGTGCTGGAGGCCTTGGGCGAGGACCGCTGGCCGGTGCCGGTGGTTTGGAACTGCGGCGGGTATGAGTCCGTGGAGACCCTGAAACGCTTGGAGGGCCGGGTGCAGGTGTACCTGCCGGACCTGAAATACGCCCTGACGGAACCGGCCAAAGCGTATTCCAGCGCGGCGGACTACCCGGAGACGGCGAAAGCGGCCATTTTAGAGATGTTCCGCCAGACCGGGCCGTACAGAATGGAAAACGGCCAGCTGAGAAGCGGCGTTCTCATCCGGCATCTGGTGCTGCCGGGAGAACTGGAAAACACGAAGGCCGTCATCGACTGGGTGGCGGAGACCTTCCGCCCCGGCGAAGTGCTGTTTTCTCTCATGAGCCAGTACACGCCCCAGCCGGGGGCCGTGGGCAAGCTGGCCCGAAAGGTGACAAAGGCGGAATACCGGGCGGCGGAACGGTACATGGCGGACTGCGGCATTGCCGACGGCTTCACTCAGGAGCGCACCTCCGCCAAGGAGGAGTATACCCCGGATTTCCATTTGCAGGGGATTTGAGAAGATAGGACGGACGGGCCAAAATTTAGGGGGCCATAATATGAAGGTAAAAAAGCTGATCATTGTCCTTGCGCCACTAGGGATTCTGTTCGTTGTAATATGTGCGGTAGTATCTTTGACAAGACCATATTTTCCACCAAGACCAAAGAATACAACTCTGGAATTTTGGATATGTGACGATGTGTCATCCGTTGACTGGAACGGACATGATGAAATAACCGGCTGGATGGGTGCGCGGGAGTTTTTGGGAAAAGATTACCACATGAGCACGCAGGGGGGGAAACCCAATGTGCGGGTGTCCTATCTTCTGACCGCTTGGCCGGACTATGCCGATGATGGACAATATGTTACAACAATAGAAATAACCGACCCGGCTGTATTTGTATATGGACTAACAGTAGAATCGGAGCCTACAGAATTTGAGCGGGTGATGATGTCTATGGGATATAAAGTCGAATTGGCAGATAATAGCATTCAAAGAGCCGTTAGGGATGGGTTTACCTTTTCCATTTGTCATGGCGATACTCCGAAGCTTGTTATTTCCGCAGAGGTAAGTAACCGCGAAGAGATTTGCTTTTGACTGAAAACGTCCAGCTTGCTGGATTCCACATAAAGAGCGCCCCTGTATGATTTTTCATACAGGGGCGTTTGTATACACTTTTCAGATACCCAGCAGGAAAGAGGCGAAGCGGAAGTAGATCAGCAGGGAGAGGGCATCCACGATGGTGGTGATGAAGGGAGAGGCCATCACCGCCGGGTCAAAGCCGATCTTTTTAGCCAGCAGCGGCAGCATACAGCCTACGATCTTGGCGGCGAACACGGTGCACACCAGCGTCAGGCAGATGACGGCGGCTACGGTGACGGTAATGGGATTGTGGAATACCATCCGGTCCAGCAGCATCAGCTTGGCGAAGTTGGCGCCGGCCAGAACGGTGCCGCACAGCAGTGCTACCCGGCACTCCTTCCAGACCACCTGGATCAGGTCAGAAAATTCGATCTCGCCCAGAGACAGGCCGCGGATCACTGTGACGCTGGCCTGAGAGCCGCAGTTGCCGCCGGTGTCCATCAGCATGGGAATATAGGCGGTGAGGATGGTGAAGGCGCTGAGGGCGTCCTCAAAGCTGGAGATGATCTGGCCGGTAAAGGTGGCGGAGACCATCAATAGCAGCAGCCACGGAATACGGGATTTGAAGGTGTCAAAGGCACTGGTGCGGAGGTAGGGCTTGTCCGTCGGCAGCATAGCCGCCATCTTTTCCATATCCTCCGTGGTCTCTTCCTGCAAAACGTCGATGGCGTCATCGACGGTGACGATACCCACCAGGCGATTTTCCGTGTCCACCACGGGGAGGGCCAGAAAGTCATACTTGCCTAAAGCACGGGCGGTCTCCTCCTGGTCATCCAGGGTCTGGACGCAGATGTAGTTCCGCTCCATGATGTCCCCGATGATGTCATCCTCCTCCGCCAGCAGCAGAGTACGGATGGAGAGGACGCCGATGAGGTGCCGCCAGTCATCAATGACGTAGCAGACGTTGATGGTCTCCTTGTCCGGTCCGGTCCGGCGGATGCGCTTCAAGGCGTCCTCCACCGTCATGGTCTCCTTCAGATCCACAAACTCCGTGGTCATAATGGAGCCGGTGGAATCCTCCGGATATTTCAGAATTTCGTTGATGCTTTTGCGCATATCCGGGTCGGAGTGCTTCAGAATCCGCTTGACCACGTTGGCGGGCATTTCCTCCACGATGTCAACGGTATCGTCCAGATACAGCTCGTCCAGCACTTCCTTCAGCTCCGTGTTGGAAAAGCCGCGGATCAGCAGCTCCTGCTGGTCGCTTTCCAGCTCTACGAACACCTCTGCCGCCTGCTCCTTAGGCAGCAGACGGAACAGCAGAGGCAGCGTCTTTTCATCGTCCAGATCGTCCGCTAAAATGGCAATGTCCGCAGGCTCCAGCGGCAATAGGAGGTCCCGCAATTCTGTATATCGTTTTCGGTTCACCAGATCCTCAATTTTTTCGATCAGTTCCCCACGGTTTTCCATTTCAAACATAGCGTGACCTCCTTTCCGGGCCTTCCGCCCGGTATTTCTGCATGGCGCGGAGCAAAATAAAAGACCTCGCCGCGTCCCATTCCGATGCGGTGAAGTCCTGCTTCCAGGAGCGTCTCAGAGGACAGCATCCCTACCGTTCAAGCTTTAGCTTCACAGGGCGGTGAAATCGCGTTAGATGATACCTTGTTGTTCGATATCGCCTGTTCAAACCCTCTCATGATGTCTCCATCACTCCGCGGCAGCGATCCATATCCCTGTGGTAGCCTTACCTACCGGAACTCTATGCGGTTGTCATTTGATAACACATTTATAGTATGCCAAAAAACAGGCGCTGTCAACCCGGACGGACGAAAAAATTTCACAGAACCAGGAGAGCGGCCATCTGGCCGGTCTCCCGGATTCAGTTCAGACTGTTTTCGCTCTGCTGAAACAGCTTTCGCACCCGTTCCGCCGTGGCGGGGTGGTGTGTCAGCGCCGGGTCCTCCGCCAGCAGTCCGTCGGCGGCGGACTGCGCCTCCGCCAGCAGCCGGGTGTCGCAGCCGAGATCCGCCACCCGCAATCCCGGCAGACCATGCTGCCGGAGACCGAAGAAGTCACCGGGGCCCCGGAGCCGGAGGTCCTCCTCGGCGATCTTGAAGCCGTCGGCGGTTTTCGTCATGGCCTTCAGCCGCTGGCGGGTCTCGTCATTTTTGCTGTCGGACACCAGTACGCAGTAGGACTGGTGCTGCCCCCGGCCCACCCGTCCCCGAAGCTGATGGAGCTGGCTGAGGCCGAAGCGCTCCGCGTTCTCCACCACCATCAGATTGGCGTTGGGCACATCCACGCCCACCTCGATCACGGTGGTGGACACCAGAATGTCCGTTTTCCCGGCGGCGAAGGCAGACATGACGGCGTCCTTCTCCGTGGCCTTCATCTTGCCGTGGACGAAGGCCACCTTCAAGTCAGGGAAGATCTCCGTTTGCAGCTTTTGGGCGTATTCCGTCACGGCCTTCCGCTCGTCGGGCAGCTCGTCATTCTCGCTGACCATGGGGCAGACGATGTACACCTGCCGCCCGGCCTCCACCTGCTTGCGGATAAAGGCGTACAGCCGGGGGTGATAGGCGGAGGTGACGGCATAGGTTTCAATAGGCTTCCGTCCCGGTGGAAGCTGGTCGATGACGGACACATCCAGATCGCCGTACAAAATCAGGGCCAGCGTCCGGGGGATGGGCGTGGCGGACATGACTAAGGTGTGGGGGTGCTCTCCCTTTTCTGCCAGCGCCGTCCGCTGGGCCACGCCAAAGCGGTGCTGTTCATCCGTCACCACCAACCCCAGGTCAGCGTAGGCCACGCCGCCAGAGATCAGGGCGTGGGTGCCGATGGCGAAGTCGATCTCGCCGGTGGCCAGTTGGGCGGTGACGGAGCGTTTTGCTTTGGCGGGGGTAGAGCCGGTAAGCAGGGCGCAGCGGATATTCAGCCGTTCCAGCAGCGGGGCAAGGCCTCGGTAGTGCTGCTCTGCCAGCAGCTCCGTGGGGGCCATCAACGCCGCCTGACGGCCGTTTTTGACGCAGAAATACACGCAGGCGGCGGCCACCATCGTTTTGCCGGAGCCGACATCCCCCTGACAGAGACGGTTCATGGGCTTGCCGCTTTGCATATCGGCAATGGCTTCCTCTACACAGCGGCGCTGGGCGTCGGTGAGGGTAAAGGGGAGGGCGTTGTAAAACGGGGCCATATCCACCGGCTGAAACGGTTCCACGGAGACGGTCTCCCGCCGGGAGCGCAGCAGCTTCAATCCAATGGCGAAGAAAAATAGCTCCTCGAAAGCCAGCCGCCTCCGGGCAATGTCCAGCGCCTCCGGGGCCTCCGGGAAGTGGATGTTCTCGTAGGCATAATTCACCCGGCACAGCTGATGTGCCTGACGGACGCCGTCCGGCAGGCAGTCCGGCAGAATATCGGCGCAGCTGTCCAAACCCTGCCGGATGGCCCGGGACAACAGCAGCTGGCTGATCCCGGCGGTGAGGGGATAGATGGGCACGATGCGGCCGGTGTGCTCCCGCCGTCCCTCTGGCTCTACAATGGGACTTGCCATACTTTTCCGCAGGAGACTTCCCTCCGCCCTGCCGTAAAAGGTGTAGGTCTCGCCTACCCGCAGTTGATTTTTCAGCCAGGACTGGTTGAAAAAGGTCACATCCAACGCACCGGTGTCGTCCACGGCCCGGACCTTCACCAGATCCATGCCCTTGCGGATGTGGGACAGCTTTGGCTCCGAGGCAATCATGGCGGAGACGCAGGCCGGTTCGCCGGGGATGAGCTGGCTGATGGGCTTTATTTCCCGGCGGTCCTCATAGCGCCGGGGGAACCAGTTGATGAGGTCGCCCAGCGTGGCGATGCCCAGCTTGCCCAGAGATTTTGCCTTGGCCTCGCCAATGCCCTTGATGTACCGCACATCGGTGTTCAGATCCGCCATGCGCCCGCCTCCTTTCCGCAGTTTTCATAAGGCTATTATAAACGGCGGCGGCGGTTTTGAAAAGAGGGCAGAGAAAAGAACAGGGCTCCGCCGAGAAAACGGCGGAGCCTTGGCTTACAACAGCGCGGTATTCACATAGTCCACAAAGCGGTAGGTCAGGCCATTTTCCGTGACGGCCTCGCCGGTCCGCTCAATTTTCCAATTAGGGAGGGCGTCCAGATCGGGGAAAAAGGTGTCGGCATCCGATACGGTGCTGTCCACTCGGGTGACGGAGGCCCGCCGACAGCGGCCCAGCAGCGCGGTGTAAATGCTGCCGCCGCCGATGAGCCAGACGTTTTCTTCATCTCCGGCCAGCGCCAGCGCATCCTCCGGCGTGGAGACAGTCTCGCAGCCCTCCCGGTGAAGGTCCGGGGACCGGGTGATGACGATATTCCGCCGCTTGGGCAACGGTCTGCCGCCGGGGAAGGAATCCAGGGTCTTGCGGCCCATGATGACGGTGCCGCCGGTGGTCAGTTCACGGAAATGTTTCATATCCCCCGGCAGGGAGAACAGCAGATCACCGCTCCGGCCAATGGCCCACTGTTTATCTGTGACAACGATGGCGTTCATGGCACGGCTCCTTAAATGGCAATGGGGATTTTGTCCTCGAAGGGGGCGGGGGTGTATCCCTCCATGGTAAAGCTGTTCCGGGTGAAGGCATAGAAATCCGTCACGGAGGGGTCTATGGCGAACTTCGGCGCGGGGGCGGGGGTCTGGGTCAGCATTTTCTCCACGATGGGCACATGGCGGTCATAGATATGGGCGTCGGCGATGACGTGGACCAACTCGCCGGGCACAAGGCCGCTGACCTGAGCCATCATGTATACCAGCACGGCGTACTGCACCACGTTCCAGTTGTTGGCGGCCAGCATATCCTGGCTCCGCTGGTTCAAAATGGCGTTGAGCACGTTGCCGGAGACGTTGAAGGTCATGGAATAAGCGCAGGGGTACAGGTGCATCTCAGAGAGGTCGGCAAAGTTGTAGATGTTGGTCAAGATCCGGCGGCTGGCGGGGTTATGCTTCAAATCGTAGAGCACCCGGTCCACCTGATCCATGTCTCCCTCGGGATAGTGGTGCTTGACGGCCAGCTGATAGCCGTAAGCCTTGCCGATGGAGCCGGTCTCATCCGCCCACTGGTCCCAGATCCGGGCGTTGAGGTCATGGACGTTGTTGGACTTTTTCTGCCAGATCCACAGCAGCTCGTCCACAGCTGTTTTCCAGTAGGTCCGGCGGAGGGTCAGGATGGGGAACTCCTTTTGCAGATCGTAGCGGTTGACGATGCCGAATTTTTTGATGGTGTGGGCGGGCGTGCCGTCCTCCCAGTGGGGACGGACGTTCTGATCGGTGTCCCAGACGCCGTGGTCAAGGATCTCCCGAATGTTTTGCATAAAGACCTGATCGGCGTAGCTCATGACACATTCCTCCCAAATTCTCATTAACTCTACACAGTATAGCAAAGAATGAAGAGGAAAACAAGATGCTCCCACAGAGAATGCTGTATAGAAAAATCGGAAAATCAATCACAGCTTTTCTACTGAAATAACGTTCATTCCTTGAAAAACAGCAAAAAGTGCTGTAAAATAGAATCATAAACGAAAGAGGTGACAGTATGTTGGATCGCAGCGAGGTGGGCAAGCGGGGGTATCTGGACCGGGACTTCCGTCTGGTGCATCTGAAGGATTCTCTGGCCCAGAAAATCGACTACCATTACCATGAATTTGATAAGCTGGTGATCTTCCTCGGCGGAAAGGTGACCTACGTGGTGGAGGGCGTCACCTATTTCCTCAAGCCGTGGGACATCGTGCTGATCCAGCATAACCTGATCCACCGGCCCATCATCCACGCCGAGGAGCCTTACGAGCGGGCGGTGCTGTGGCTGGGGCGGGACTGGATCGCCCAGCGCAGCGATCCCGGCGAGCCGCTGGACGCCTGTCTGGACAAGAGCCGGGAGCAGGGGTTCCACCTTCTGCGGACCGGGGAGGAGGGGCGTCTTGGCTACGCCCGGTCCATCCAACAGTTAGAGGAGGCCCTGCGGTCCGAGGAGTTTGGCGCCCACCGCATGGCGGATACTTTGTGCCAACAGATTTTGATTCAGGTAAACCGGGACTTCCTCCGGGCCAATACCGCTCCGGCAGAGACGGACAGCTACCATCTGGACCCCAAAATGGAGGAGATCCTCCGCTATATCGCCGCCAATCTGGAGGGAGACCTCTCCGTGGACGCCTTGGCGGCCCGTTTTTACATGAGCCGGTACTACCTAATGCACCGGTTCAAGGAGATCACCGGCTACACCGTCCACCAGTACACCGTGCAGAAGCGGCTGCTGCGGGCGGGAGAGCTGATCCGGGAGGGCGTTCCGGTGATGAAGGCGGCGGAGCAGGCGGGCTTTCCGGAGTATTCCACCTTCCTCCGGGCCTTTCAGAACACCTTCCATACCAGTCCGAAGAATTTCCGATAAGCGCGCCGTCTGTCTGCGTATACCGTAAGAGGATAATTGCCAACAAAATCAACGCCCCGCCATCCGGCGGGGCGTTGATCGTATATTGAATCGGAAGTTTAGGCCAGGAAGCCCTTCAGGATGCACTCCTCAGCTTCCTCGGGGGACAGACCCAGGGTCTCCAGCTTCAAAAGCTGGTCCCCGGCGATCTTGCCGATGGCGGCTTCGTGGATCAGCTGAGCCTCCGTGCTGTTGGCAACGATGGCGGGAATGGACTCAATGTGGGCATCATCCATGATGATGGAGTCACACTGCACATGGCCGAAGCAAGCGGCGTTGCCCACCATCTTGGGATAGAACACCTGACGGGAGGTGCCCTTGGCCACGGACCGGGAAATCACCCGGCCACGGGCACCGTCCCCATCCAAAGAGATCTCCATGTCGCTTTCTGCCACCTGATCACCGTGGGTCATGAGCCGCTCGGTGACCACGGCCTCAGCATCCTTGCCGCAGACGATCTTGGTCTCACGCTTGGTGGAGTCGATGCCCCGGATCTGGACGGTCTCCATCTGGATGGTGGCGCCCTCTTCCAGATAGACAACGGTCTGGGGGTTCATGATGCGGCCACCGGTGCCGTCGCCGTCACCGTAGTGCTTTTCCGTGTATTTCACATGGGAGTGCTTACCTACATAGAAGGTGTGGATACCGTCATGACGGCTGTCCTCTCCGCCGCAGTTGTGGATGCCGCAGCCCGCCACAATGTCCACATCACAGTTTTCACCGATGTAGAAGTCATTGTAAACCAACTCCTGAATACCGGGCTTGGTGATGATGACGGGAATGTGGCACTGTTCGCCCTTGGTCCCATCCTTGATGCGGATGTCAATGCCGGATTTGCCGTCGGTCTTGCCGGTGATCTGGATGTTCTCCGTGGACCGCCGGCCGTCGCAGCCGGTGTCCTTGCGAATGTTGAAGGCGCCTACCGGCTTGCCGATCAGGTCCGCGATTTTTTCCAGCAGCTCCCGATCTACCTGAGATTCCATCATAAGGCGTGTACCTCCTTGTTCAGTACCGGGCAGCCGCCCAGCGTGTCGGTCAGGATCCGGGGCAGGATCTCCTTCGGAGTGCCCCGGTGGCGGAGGGTGCCGTCACCCACCACGATGACTTCATCCGCCAAGGAAATAATACGCTCCTGATGGGAAATGATGATCATGGTGGCGCTGCCCTGACTGTGGATCTGCTCGAAGGTCTCCGTCAGCCGGGCGAAGGACCACAGGTCGATGCCCGCCTCCGGCTCGTCGAAGATCATCAGGTCGGCGTTCCGGGCCAGAATGGAGGCGATCTCAATGCGCTTGACCTCGCCGCCGGAAAGGGACACATCCACTTCACGGTCCAGATAGTCATTGGCGCAGAGCCCCACCTTGGTGAGGTACTGGCAGCACTTGTCCTTGGAAAGCTTGTCGTCGCCGGAGGCGATGGTCAGCAGGTCGCGGACAGTGATGCCCTTGAAGCGGGGGGGCTGCTGGAAGCCGTAGCTGATGCCCAGCTTGGCCCGCTCCGTAATGGTCATATGGGTGACGTCCTGCCCGTTCCAGAGGATCTGACCCTCAGTGGGCGTCACCAGACCCATGATGATCTTGGCCAGCGTGGTCTTGCCGCCGCCGTTGGGACCGGTAAAGACCACCAGCTTGTGATCGTCCACGGTCAGGGAAATGTCCTTCAGGATGCCCAGAGTCTCATCGGCTTCCCGAACGGAATAGCTGATATGTTTTAATTCCAGCATGGAAGGTCCTCCTTTATGGGGAAAGGAAAAATTTCCTGTCTTTCTCATGTAGTATACCAAAAATACGGGGAAATATTGGTTGCAAAAGCAACAGAAATCGGTCGGAAGCGGCCGAAATCCGCATACTGTTATACCCTAACATATTTTACCCTACCTGTCAAAGGGTAAGGGGGGATTTTTCGGTAAAACCGGCACTTTTTTTCCGGGTCCGCATAGACTGGAGGGAAAAGGAGGGGGAGCCCATGGAACGAAATCTCCACGAGCCGGAGATCTACGATTTCCGGCAGCATGACCGGCTCTGGCAGCGGGTGGGCCCCGGGCTGGAGCCCTATCCGGAAACCACGGCGGAAGCAATGCCGCGAAGGGAGGAACTGCCGCCGGCGCAAGAGAGCCAGCTTCCCGGCGCGGAGCCGAACCCCTGCTGCATGGGCAGCGAGGCAATGGAGCTTCTGGCGGTACTGGAGGGATACATCGAGGAGGAACTGGAGGACCGGCGGCGCTATCTGGCGCTGTCCCGGCAGGCACCCTCGTGGGCGAGGCAGACCCTGCGGGACATGGCGGAGGAGGAGAACGGCCACGCCCGGCGGCTCATGGCGGCCCGGTATCTCATCACCGGCCAGCCCTACCGGCCCAATCTGGTGTGCGGCGTGTTCTGCCCGGGCCGTTGGGCGGAGGAACTGCGGCGAAGCTACCATGAGGAGGCGTGCAGCGGCCTGAACTATGCCCGGACGGCAGACGGCACCACGGATGTCTGCCTTGTCAAGCTGCTCAATGAACTGAGCGAGGACGAATACCGCCATGCGGAGCGGCTCATGGTACTGCTGGAGCGGAGCCTTGGGCGGCAGGGCAACTGTTGAACAGGAATGGGAAAGCGCCCCGGAGCCGGGAAAACGGCTCCGGGGCATTGCTTTTGCCCGGCGGCTTGTGCTATACTATCCCATTAGAATTGATCAGGATCGGAGGACCTTGTATGTATGATGAATTGACGGCGGTGGACATTCAGAAAATGCAGGAGGAGATCAACTACCGGGTCCGGGAGCTGCGTCCCCAGCTCATCGAGGAGGTCCAGACCGCCCGCGCCTTCGGGGATCTCAGCGAGAATTATGAATATAAATGCGCCAAGCAGGCGAAAAACCGCAATGACAGCCGCATCCGCTATCTGGAACGGATGATCCGCACCGCCAAGGTCATCGAGGTGAAGGAAACGGCAGATGCCGTGGGACTGTTCGACACCGTGACGGTCTATAATGAGATGATGAAGAAGGAAATGATAGTCCGCATCGTCACCACCCTGCGGCAGGACGCCTTAAAGGGACTCATCAGCAAGGAATCCCCTGTGGGACAGGCCCTCATGGGCCGCCGGACCGGGGAGCGGGTGGAGGTCGCCGTCAGTCCGGAGATGAAATATACCCTGGAGATCCGAAAGATCGAAAAGGGTTCGGATGACGAGAGCCTGGACATCAGCAGCTACTGAGCCGAGTCCGGGCCGACAGGATGCCGGATCGGAGGATTTCCGGCGGTTTTGCGGAAAGACTATTGAAATACCGGTTTTCTTGCCGTAAAATAGGGAGAAAGATAGAATCAGAGACTGTCAATAAAGTGGTAAATTCTCCGCAACGGTAAGGTAGGGCAGCCGTTAGCGGCTCCGCCGCTTTACGGATGCCGCATACCCCTTGCGGGTGAAGGGTGTGCGCGGGACTACGCCCGCAGGCGTGTTTCGGAGCGCAACCGCCGCAAGGCGGCTCTTAGCGCGGAGATAACCCAAGAAGGGATACACCGTCGGCTCAAGCCAATCAGCGGATACTGCATATCCGCTGATTGGGAGCCTTCCTCGAAACAGGCTCGCTTGATCCGCCACCGGCGGCGCTTCGCCTGTTTCCCTGTGCCATTAAAATCCTAAGTTTTCAGAACTTTTATAAAGTTCTGAAAACTTGCTCAGCGGGGAGAAAAGACTTTTTTGACACGCTGAGTTAGAATCTGATGAGGAGGATCTCACCATGCGCGTCATCACCGGCTCCGCCAGGGGCCGCCGTCTGAAGGAATTAGAGGGGATGGAGACACGGCCCACCACCGACCGGGTGAAGGAAGGGCTGTTCAACGTCCTGCAATTTGATATTGAGGGCCGTAAGGTCCTGGACCTGTTTGCCGGCACCGGCCAGCTGGGCATCGAGTGCCTCAGCCGGGGCGCGGCTTCCGCTGTGTTTGTGGACCGGCGGCCGGATGCTGCAGCTTTGACCCGCGAAAACCTGAAGCTCTGCGATCTGACGGACCGAAGCCGGGTAGTGGCCGGGGACTCCATGGAATTTCTCAAGGCCGCCCGGGAAAAATATGATCTGATCTTTCTGGACCCGCCCTATGAGACGGAACTGCTGGAGACGGCCATCGCCCATATTGCCCGCCATGACCTGCTGAACGTTCACGGCATGATGATCGCGGAGCATCCGGTGGACAAGGCCCTGCCGGCCCTGTCCGCACCCTACCGCATGGGCCGGACCTACCGGTACGGCAAGATCGCCGTCACCATCTACCACCGGGACGGAGACGAGGGGGCGCAGGTATGAGGATCGCAGTCTGTTCCGGCAGCTTTGACCCCATCACGCTGGGACACATGGATATTATTCGCCGCACGGCGGCCTGCTTCGATCAGGTGTATGTCTGCGTCAGCCCCAATGCAGAAAAGCGGGGCCAGATGTTCACCCCGGAGCAAAAGCTGAAGCTTGTGGAGGCAGCGGTTTTAGAGCTGCCCAACGTAACGGCGGAGCTGTACGGCGGCCTGCTGGCCGATTTCGCCGCGGAGCGGAAGGCTACCGCCATTGTCCGGGGCATCCGGACCCAGAGCGATTTCGACACGGAATATCAGCAGGCCATGGTGAACCGGGGCCTGCATCCGGGCCTGGAAACGCTGCTGCTGCCTGCGGACCCGGCGTACATCTATTTGAGCTCCACCGTGGCAAGGGAGATGATCCATTATCATCAGCCCCTTGATAAGTACCTGCCCAAGGCGATCCTGCCCCTGATCCGGGACTGGACGGAACAACGATAAGGAGAATGCGTTATGGCTGAAAACGATGTAAACCGTTTAATTGATATGCTGTATGAACGGGTCGAGGACGCCAAGTCCCCCGCCCTGAAGCCCAACCTCAGCATGGTGGACCGGGACGAGGTGCTGGATCTGCTGGACGAGCTGCGGAACCAGCTTCCTGTGGAGCTGAAACGGGCTCAGGAGCTGCTGGCCGCCCGGGAAAAATTTGTGGACGAGGCCAAGCGGGACGTGGAGCGGATGATGCGTCAGGCGGATCTGGAGGCCAAGAGCAAGGTCTCTGACAGCGAGGTGCTCTATGCCGCCAAGGAGAAGGCCCGGAAGATCATTGCCGACGCGGAGGATCGCTCCCGCCAGCTCTGTCAGGTGGCAAATGAGTACGCAGAGGACGCTTTGGCCCGGACGGAGGAGGCTGTACAGGCCGCGCTGACCGAGGTGAAGCAGTCCCGGTCCGCATTCCGGGCCGCTTCCGCCGCCAAGCTTCAGGAACAGCGGGAAAAGCTGGAGGCAGAAAGAAAGACTGCGGAAGAGGCAGAGAATTGACGTGCTGTCCGCCGCAATGTAAGCGGACGAAACACATAGGAACAAGTATAGTCGGTGTGGAAAAGATGGTTGACCATAACGGAGACTGTCTGCCGTAAAAAAGGGGATTTGCGGGAAAATTCGTTAAAAATGACGAAAAAAGACCTGCAACTTTTTCTGAAAACTCTATATTTAGCGCAACTTGCGTTCTAAAAAAGAATGACAACACAAGATGTTGTGTTGTCATTCTTTTTGATTTTACGTAAACCAATCGGCAACGATGGAACAATTGTTTGAAAACGGTGAATTATTCCTGACTTTTGGCAAAAAGTGGCCTGTTTTCAAGGGTTTGCGTCGGAAAAAAATACTTGCAATCCCACTTGAAATCGCTTATACTCAGGGTGTGTGGTGGGGAAAAGTGGGGAAGATGTGGATAACAGTGCCACATTGGACCACGAAAACCCAAAAAGTAGGGAAGGAGGGCACCGCTATGGCCAGACTCATGGGCAAGTCCAATAACACCATTGACTCCAAGGGCCGGCTGGTGATCCCCTCCAATATGCGGGAAGCACTGGGAGACCGGTTTTATATCACCATCGGCGCCCAGCACTGTCTGACCATCTATCCAGAAGCCAAGTGGAACCAGATGTCCGAGGATATGGACGAGCTGCCCTACACCGAGGCCCGGGCGCTGACGCTGCTGTATGCCAACGCTGTGGAGTGCGAGCCTGACGGTCAGGGCCGCGTTCTGATCCCCGCTGCCCTGCGGAACTACGCAAACCTGAAAAAAACTGCCACAATCGTTGGCATGAACGCCTTTGCCGAGATTTGGGATTCCGCCACCTGGACGGAGCGGGAACGCCAGATGCTGGAAGAGGACGATATGGCCGCCGCCATGGACGCCTTGGCGCGGGCCCGTCGGAATCGGAGCTGAGCTATGGAATTTACCCACAAGCCCGTTTTGCTGGCCGAGTGCATCGAAGCGCTGCATATCCGGCCGGAGGGAATTTATGTAGACGGCACACTGGGCCGTGCGGGGCACTCAAGAGAGATCGCCCAAAGGCTCACCACCGGCCGGCTGGTGTGCATTGACCGGGACCAGGCCGCTATCGACGCGGCCCAGGAGCGGCTGGCCCCCTGGATGGACCGGGTGACGCTGGTCCACAGCAATTTCGACCGGGTCAGCGAGATTTTGGCGGAGTTGGACATTCCCGGCGTGGACGGTATGTTATTTGATCTGGGAGTATCCTCTCCTCAGCTGGATGACGCGTCCCGTGGTTTTTCCTATATGCATGACGCGCCGCTGGATATGCGGATGGACGCCACCGCCCCTCTCACCGCTTATGATGTGGTAAACACCTGGAGCTACGAGGAGCTGCGCCGCATTTTGTTTGAGTACGGCGAGGAGCGCTACGCCCCCGCCATTGCGAAAAGAATCGTACAGGCCCGGGAGACCGCGCCGGTCCAGACTACATTGGAACTGGCGGAGCTGATCCGCTCTGCCATGCCTGCCGCCGCGCTCCGGGAGAAACAGCACCCGGCCAAGCGGAGCTTTCAGGCCATCCGCATTGCCGTCAACGGCGAGTTGGACGCCCTGCCGCCCATGCTCAGCGGAGCCATCGACCGCCTGAACCCCGGCGGCCGGCTGGCCGTCATCACCTTCCATTCTCTGGAGGACCGCATTGTGAAGCGGGCCTTTCAGGATGCCGCCAAAGGCTGCACCTGCCCGCCGGAATTTCCGGTGTGCGTGTGCGGGAAAAAGCCCAGAGTGCGGCTGGTGACCCGGAAGCCTATCGTTTCGGGAGCGGCGGAGCTGGAAGAAAACAGCCGGGCCCGCAGCGCCAAGCTGCGGGTGGTAGAAAAATGTGATCCATTTGATATTTGACTTTTAAAAAGGGACAAGCCCTTTATTGTGTGTTGATTTTGTGGAAGGGAGGGACTCTGCAATGGCGTCAGCGGCCAGAGAATACCGTTATGCGCATCGGGAATTCAGCACAAACGGGAGTCTGGCCCGGGATCTGGACTGGGCGGTCCGGGAACGGGAATTGGAACATGCTGGCGAGGTTCCTCGCCACGAGCGGACACAGGCGGCCCCGAAGGTTTATCATAAGGAACAGGTTTTGGTGCGGGAGCGCCAGGCGATCCCCGTGCTATCTGTGTTGGGGGTAACGGCTGTGGCCGTGGCCGCGGTGATGCTGCTGCTGAGCTATGTGCAGCTGACCACCTTGGCCGCCGACACCGTGGCTCTGAAAAGCGAACTGACGGTCTTGCAGGCGGAAAACGTCAGCCTGACGGCCCAGCACGAGCAGATGTTTGATATGGCCACCGTCAAGGAGGTGGCGGCTGCTGCCGGAATGGCCAAGCCCACCAGCAGCCAGATCACCTATCTGGATCTGGACAGCGAGGACAGCGCCGTGGTCTACCGGACGGAGACCCCCAGTGTTTTCAGCCGGATCTTAAGCTCCTTGCATCATGGAGTCTACGCCGTGGTGGAATATTTCGACTGAACCTGAAATAAGTATGTTGTGACACAGCGGGGAGTGAGAAGCCGGCGTCTTCTTACTCCCCTTCTTTGCTGAATTGCCCCTGAAAGGAGAACTCTATGGCATCCAATCCCCGGAGAAAAAGCGACGCGGCCCGGCGGGCCAATCAGGTCATCCGCAGCCGGACGGTGCTGGTCATGCTGCTGTTGGGCATCGTGACCTTTGCAGTGCTGTTCTGGAAGCTCTATGACATCCAGATCCGCCAGCACAGCGTATTGCAGGAAAAAGCCATCGAGCAGCAGACCCGCAGCGCCGTGGTCAACGCCTCCCGGGGCACCGTTTATGACCGAAACCTCAACACGCTGGCCATCTCCGCCACGGCGGAGGACGTAAACATCTCTCCAATGCGGATCGCGGAGTTTGTGGAGAGCCAAAAGGAAAAGCAGGAGAAGGCCGCCAAGAAGGCGGCGGATAAGGGAGAGACTTACACAGCCCCTATCCTGCGGGATCAGGCCTACATCGCCAAGGGCCTCAGCCGCATTCTGGGCGTGGAACAGGAGACTCTGGAAACCCGGATGACCAAGACCAACTATGACTATTGGAACATCAAGAAGCGGGCGGATCAGACGGTTTCCGACGAAGTTCGCCGTTTCATCAACGGCGAGATCGACCCTGACGGCAATGAGGTGCCGGAATCGGATCGGGTAAAGCTTCAAGGCGTCTGGCTCCAGCCATCCTCCAAGCGGTACTACCTGTACGGATCTCTGGCTTCCGGCGTTCTGGGCTTTGTAAACTCCGACGGCGTGGGCAGCGTGGGCCTGGAGGCCAAGTACGATGACACCCTTACCGGCACTGCCGGGTATACCATCAGTGCCCGAAACGCCGCCGGCACGGAACTGATGTACAACTACGAGCAGATCTTCGATGCGGAAAACGGGCACAGTCTGGTGCTGACGCTGGATGCCAACGTCCAGATGAGCCTGGAAAACGGCCTGGAGAGTATGCTGAAAAAATACGGCGCAAAAAACGGCGGCACCGGCATCGTTATGGATGTGAACTCTGGGGCCATTGTGGCCATGGCGTCCTATCCCAACTACGATCTGAATGACTACGGCACGATTTTTGACGATGCCCTGAAAACCAAGCTGGATACGGAGCTTGCCAAAATCGACGCAAAGCGCTCCACCTACGAATCGGAGGAGGCGTACGCCGAGGCCCGGTCTGCGGCCATCAACAGCGCCGTTCAGTCCCAGTGGCGCAACAAGTGCATCGACTCCACCTACGAGCCGGGTTCCACCTATAAGCCCATTACGCTGGCGGCGGCGCTGGAGGAGGGCAAGGTGACGAAAAACTCCACCTTCTACTGCTCCGGCTCCACCCATGTGCAGGGCTGGAACAAGGCCATCTGGTGTTCCAACCACAGCGGCCACGGTCAGCAGACCCTCATCGAGGCGGTGGGCCATTCCTGCAACCCTGCCTTTATTAAAATGGGCCTTTCCATCGGCACGGAGACCTATTACAAGTATCTGAAATCCTTCGGACTGATGGATAAGACCGGCATTGACATGATCGGCGAGGTGAAGGGCATTTTTGTTGACGAGAACTACTTCAACTCTCAGGTGGTGTCCCTTGCCTCCTACTCCTTCGGCCAGACCTTCAACGTGACCCCCATTGAGCTGATCCGGGCTCAGGCGGCCTGTATCAACGGCGGCTATCTCTATCAGCCCTACATTGTGGAGCAGGTGCTGGACGAGGACGGCAACGTTCTGTCCCAGCATGACTCCACTCCGGTGCGGCAGGTCATCAGCGAGGAGACCTCCGCCATTGTCCGGGAGGCGCTGGAATATGTGGTCTCCTCCGGCAGCGGCAAAAATGGCCGGGTGGCGGGCTACCGCATCGGCGGCAAGACCGGCACCGCCGATAAGACCGGCACCAAGACCAACGACAACCCAAAGGGCGACGTGGTGGTGTCCTTCATGTGCTTCGCCCCGGCAGACGATCCCAAGTACATCATGCTCCTGACTATGGATACCCCTCGCCGTGATACCGGCACCGCCGTGTACGGCGGTACCATGGTGGCTCCCGTGGCCGGTCAGATCATGGGCGAGATCCTGCCCTCACTGGGTATTGAACCGAATTACAGCGCCTCGGAGCTGGCGGGCGCCGATGCCGCCGTGCCCTATGTGGTGGGCAAGAGTGCAACGGACGCGAAGGCAGCTTTGAAGGCGGCGGGCTTTGCCTGTACCACCGTGGGAAGCGGCGATACCGTGACGGACCAGACCCCGGCGGGCGGCGCCATCGTGCCCAACAACGCCTCCATCGTGCTCTATCTGGGCGTGGAGAAGCCCAATGCCCCCAGCACCGTCCCCAACGTGGTAGGTAAGACCCCGGCGGAGGCCAACAAGGCCCTAACCAATGCGGGCCTCATTATGAAGGTCACCGGCGCCACCAGCACCGGCGGCAGCACCGGCAGCGTCACCGCCATTTCCCAGAGCGCGGAGGCGGGGACGGAATTGGCTGCCGGCAGCGTGGTCACGGTGCGTTTCGGCGCGAAAACCACAGACTGACTGCCCTTACCGCACTTTTTGCCAGGTTTATGACACCATTTTCGGTATGCTTTCCGGAAAAACCTGCTACAATAGCCAAGGAGTGCTTTGTATACAGCCGCCGACTGCCCTGTGAGGGGGGCGGTGGACTTTCGAGAAACAAGACCGATCAAATGGAGGAATACGATATGAAACTGCGGGAACTGCTCAACGGCGTCCCTGTCGCGTCCTGCGCGGTGGATCTGGAAATGGAGATCACCGGCGTCAGCTATGATTCCCGGGCCACCCAGCCCGGCGACCTGTTCGTAGCTATGACCGGCTACGCCACAGACGGCCACAAGTATATCGCCACGGCGCTGGAAAAGGGCGCGGCGGCAGTGCTGTGCCAGAATTTGCCGGAGGGGGATGGCCCTTATATCCGGACGGCGGATTCCCGCCGTGCGCTGGCGGTGATCGGGGCTAACTGGTTCGGCCATCCCGCCGAGGAGATGACCATGATCGCCGTCACCGGCACCTGCGGCAAGACCACCACCACCTATCTGCTCAAGGCCATTCTGGAGCAGGCACGGGGGGCCAAGGTGGGCCTTATCGGTACCAATCAGAACATGATCGGGCAGGAGGTCATCCCTACGGACCGCACCACGCCGGAATCCTTTGAGGTCCAGCGGCTCTTCCGGGAGATGGCGGACGCCGGGTGCGCCTATGCGGTGATGGAGACCTCCTCCCACGCCCTGTGTCTGGACCGGGTCTACGGCGTTCACTATGCGGTGGGCATCTTCACCAATCTGACCCAGGACCATCTGGATTTCCATGTAACGATGGAAAACTACTGCGATGCCAAGGCTATTTTGTTCCGGAACTGCGGCGTCGGCGTGGTGAACGGTGACGATCCGTGGACGCCCCGGCTGCTGAAGGATGCCACCTGTCAGGTGCGCACCTACGGCGTCAAGTCCGAGGCGGACCTCCGGGCGGAAAACGTGGTGCTGTCTGCTGACGGCATTGCCTTTGACGCGGTGACAAAAACCGAGCGGGTACCCATCCGGGTGAATATCCCCGGCGGCTTTATGGTGTATAATACGTTGGATGTGCTGGGGGCCGCACTGGCGCTGGGCATTTCCCTGAAGGACAGCGCTGCTGTTCTGGCCAAGGTCCCCCATGTGCAGGGCCGGGTGGAGGTAGTCCCCACCCCCGGCAAGGACTATACCATCCTCATTGACTACGCCCACACGCCGGACAGCATGGTGAACGTGCTGCAAACGGTGAAGGAATTTGCCAAGGGCCGCACCGTGGCGGTGTTCGGCTGCGGCGGCGACCGTGACAAGACCAAGCGCCCCCGCATGGGCAAGGCGGCGGCGGACTGGTCCGATTTTGCCGTTGTCACCACCGACAATCCTCGGACCGAAGAACCTGCGGCCATCATCCGGGATATTTTGCCGGGCTTTGACGGCAGCAACACCCCTTACGAAGTGGTGGAGGACCGGGTGGAGGCCATCCGCTGGGCCATGGACCACGCCCAGAAGGATGATGTGATCGTTCTGTGCGGCAAGGGCCACGAGACCTATCAGGAAGTGAACCACCAGAAGTTCCACATGGATGAGCGGGAGATTGTGGCGGAGCACCTGAACAGCGGACGCTGAGCATCGGCAGACTTTAGGCATCCCCATTTCACAAATACAGCCGCGTGTGGCGGCAAAAATGCCGGCCGGATGTGTACCGGACGGTCAGCAAGAGAAAGGCCCTGACGGAGAAAACCACCGGGGCCGGGATAAGGAGAAAGCATGAGTATCTATGTGACGTTACTGGCCGGCTGTGTGCTGACCATGATTCTGGGCAAATTCGTACTGGCGGAGCTGCGGAAGCTGAAGGCCGGACAGGAGATCCGGCAGGACGGCCCCACCTGGCACAATTCCAAGGCGGGCACCCCCACCATGGGCGGTATTGCCTTTATTCTGGGCAGCGGCATCGTGACCTTTGCCTGCGGCTGGCAGCAGATGCTGGCGGGGGACTTCGCCCATCTGTATGTGTACCTGTTCGCCCTGATCTTCGGGCTCATCGGTTTTGTGGATGACTACCGCAAGGTCCGCCAGCACCAGAACGAGGGCCTGACCGCCAAGCAGAAGTTCGCCTTACAGCTTCTGGCGGCGGTGGTGTTCCTGTGCCTGATGCGGTATGAGGGCCTTCTGACCAACGATCTCTATATCCCCTTCATCAACGTGACGCTGACAGTGAACTGGATCGTGTATCTGATCTTCGCCGCCTTCATCATCGTGGGCTGCGTCAACTCCGTGAACCTCACCGATGGTATCGACGGTCTGGCCTCCAGCGTCACCGCTGTGGTCATGGCGTTCTTCATGGGCGCCGCTATGATCTGGAAATTCACCACGCTGGGAATTTTCTCCTCCGCCCTGTGCGGCAGTCTGCTGGGCTTTTACGCCCTGTATAACCGCCATCCCGCCAAATGCTTCATGGGTGACACCGGCAGCCTGTTTTTAGGCGGCGCGGTGGCGGCGCTGGCCTTTGCCTTTGATATGCCGCTGGTGCTGATCCCGGTGGGGATCATCTACATTCTGGAAACTTTGTCCGATATTATACAGGTTGGATACTTCAAGGCCACTCATGGCAAGCGGTTTTTCAAAATGGCCCCTCTGCATCACCATTTGGAGCGGTGCGGCTGGAGCGAGGTGAAGATCGTAACGGTCTTTGTGTCCATTACGGCAGTGTTCTGCCTGCTGGCGTATTGCGGCATCCGGGGCCGCTATCTGTAAACCGGTAAGACCTTGACTTGATTCGGAGAGAAAGGAGGAAACATCCATGACCCAGACACGGCCTCGCCGCCGTCCCCTGACCCATCAGGAGAAGCTGGCCCTTCAGGAGCGCAAGCAGCGCCGCCGGGAAAAAATGGAAGAGAGCCGGGAACTGGCCAAAGGTCCCATCGACCTGACCTTCTGTCTGCTGGTCATGCTGCTGACGGCCATCGGTCTGGTGATCCTCCTGTCCGCCAGCTTTCCCTCCGCCTATTATGAGAAAGCACCCTCCCGCCACAACCCGCTGTATTACTTTGAAAAGCAGGGCGTTTTCGCCGTGCTGGGTACGGCGGTGATGCTGCTGGTCAGTAAATTCAACTATCAGCGGCTTCGCGGCGCGGGCAGAGTCTTGATCTATGTGTCCGTGATCTTCCTGATCCTGGTCATCATTCCCCACAACCCCATCGCGGTGACGGCCAAGGGTGCCACCCGCTGGCTGAAGATCGGCGTGCAGTTCCAGCCCTCGGAGATCGCCAAGGTGGCAATCATTACCTACTTTGCCGACAGCATTTCCCGAAAAAAGGACAAAATGCGCAGCTTCCGCTACGGCGTTCTGCCTTACGCATTTATTCTGGTAGTGGTGGCGGGCCTGGTGGCCGTTGAGCCCCACCTCTCCGGCGCGATCCTGATTTTGGGCGCGGGGGCGGCCATGATGCTTGTGGGCGGCATCAACTGGATCTGGGTAGGCACTGCCGCTGGCGCGGCGGTTGGCATGGTGTATGTGGCTTTATTTGTCATCGGCTATAACAAATCCCGCGTTATATACTGGCTGGACCCTTGGGCAGATGCCGCGGATAAGGGCTATCAGCTTTCCCAGAGTCTCATTACCATTGGCTCCGGCGGGTTGTGGGGACTGGGCCTTGGCAAGAGCCGGCAAAAATTCCTGTTTCTGCCGGAGGAGCACAACGATTTCATTTTCTCTATCGTCTGCGAGGAATTGGGACTGGTGGGCGCGGGGATCATCATGCTGCTGTTCGCGGCGCTGATCCTCCGGGGCTACTGGATCGCCCTCCACACCCGTGACCGGTTCGGCACGCTGTTGGTGGTGGGCTTTACCACACAGCTGGCGGTGCAGGTGTTTTTGAACATCGGCGTGGTGACGGGACTGCTTCCCACCACCGGTATCTCTCTGCCGTTTTTCAGTTACGGCGGCACCGCCCTGCTTATCCAGCTGGCGGAGATGGGTGTGATCCTGAGCGTATCCAGGCAAATGAAGCCAACAAAGGCAGGGTAAACACCTGCCTCAGCGTGTCGAAAAGTTTTTTCGCCCCGCTGACACATTTTCAGAACTGTTAGTTCTGAAAATATTGGATTTTAATGGCGCAGGACACCCTTCTTGGGTTTCCCGCGCACACCCTTCCTTACCGTTTTCTTGATAGCCTTAGGCAGGGTAAACACCTGCCTTTTTGGCCTGTTTTGACATCTTTTAGGAAAGGGGCGCTGCTGGTGGAAAAGCGCATTGACCGGGTGATCTTCACCTGCGGCGGCACGGCGGGCCATGTGAACCCGGCTATTGCCGTGGCGCAGCTGATGGCGGAGAAGAACCCGCAGATCAAAATACTGTTCGTGGGGGCAGAGCGTGGCTTGGAAAAGGACCTGATCCCCAAGGCGGGGTACGAATTCCGTACCGTTCACATCTCCAGCTTTCACCGCTCCCTCAAGCCGGCGGAGATCAAGCACAATCTGGTGTCCCTCTACAATATGGTCCGCTCCCCGGCAGAGGCCCGGGCTATTTTGAAGGAGTTTCGACCTGACGCGGTGATCGGCACCGGCGGCTACGCCAGCTATCCCACCGTGAAGGCCGCCGCCAAAATGGGCATCCCCACGGCGGTCCATGAGTCCAACGCCGTGCCGGGACTGACCACGGAGCTGCTGGAGCCTTACGCCGGGCGGATCATGGTAGGCTTTGAATCCTGCCGCCAGCACTACAAGCACCCGGAGAAGGTGGCCGTCACCGGCACCCCGGTCCGGGAGGACTTCTTCACCCTGACCAAGGAGGCGGCCAAGGAAAAGCTGGGCGTCAATGACGGACGGCCGCTGATCGTCTCCTTCTGGGGGTCTCTGGGTGCTTCCGGTATGAACGCACAAATGGCGGATATGCTGGCTTTGGAGGCGGGGAAGGAGCCGTTCCATCATATCCACGGCGCGGGCAAGAGCGGATATGCTGCCGTGCTGAAGGCATTGGCGGAGAAGGGCGTGGACCTGAAGGACCACCCCTCCCTGCAGGTCCGGGAATACATCTATGACATGGCCCCGGTGATGCGGGCGGCGGATCTGGTGATCTGCCGGGCGGGAGCCTCCACCGTCAGTGAGCTGACGGCGCTGGGCGTGCCGGCCATCATGGTGCCATCCCCCTATGTGACCAACAACCATCAGGAGAAAAACGCCCGCGCGCTGGAGACCCACGGCGGCGTGGAGGTTTTACTGGAGCAGGATTCCTCCGGGCAGGCGCTGTTTCAGACGGCGGCAGGCATTTTGCATGATGATGTCCGGCGGGAAGCCATGGCGTCGGCCATGGCGGAATTGGGCATCCGGGATGCGGCCCAGCGAATTTACGAAACCGTTCAGGAGTTGCTGTAAATTTACTGTTTCGGACTTTACACCGGCCCATCGCCGTGATAAAGTATCAAAGAAACCGAAAAACAGACGGCGAAAGCGCCCTGCATCCGAGAAAACGGCGGGCGTTTAGCCCTTTTGATAAAGCGGCGGCAGGAACCGAAGTTGCTCTCTCCCCATAGAATGGCCCGTGATACCATTTTCATCGGGAGGGACCAATAATATGAGCCGACTGCTGATCCGGGGCGGGAATCGCCTCCAAGGGGAAGTTACCATACAGGGAGCGAAAAACAGCGTGCTGCCCATTCTGGCAGCTACCATTCTCACCGGCGGAAGCGTGGAGCTGCGCCGCTGTCCCCGTCTGCGGGATGTGGAGGCGTCCATCCGTATCCTGCAAGCCTTGGGCTGCAAGGCCGGGTGGCGGGGGGATGTGTTGGAGGTGGACACCGCCGGGATGACCGGCTGCGATGTTCCCGACGCGCTGATGCGGGAGATGCGGTCCTCCGTGATCTTTCTGGGGGCGATCCTGGCCCGGTGCGGGGAGGCAAGCCTCACCAGCCCCGGCGGCTGCGAATTAGGTCCCCGGCCCATCGACCTGCACCTCTCCGGCCTCCGGGCACTTGGGGCGGAGATCGACGATACCGGCGGCACCCTGCACTGCAAGGCGGCAAAGCTGACGGGGCGGGAGATCGTGCTGGGGTTCCCCTCTGTGGGGGCCACGGAAAATCTGATGCTGGCAGCCTGCGGCGCGGAGGGCGTCACGGTGCTTTCCAACGCCGCCAGAGAACCGGAAATTGAAGACCTGCAAGGCTTTTTGAATACCTGCGGCGCGGAGATCACCGGCGCGGGCACATCCACGGTGGTGATCCGGGGCGGACGGCCTCTCCACGGCGGTACTTACACCATTCTGCCGGACCGCATCGCGGCGGCCACTTACCTGTGCGGGGCGGCCTCCGCCGGGGGCGAGGTCTTTCTCCGGGACGCACGGGAGGAGCACCTCTCCGCTGTGACGGCGGTGCTCCGGGAGGCGGGGTGCGACGTGACCGGCGGCAGCGCCGGGATCGTGTGCCGCCGTACCGGACGATTGACGGCGCCCCGGCCCATCCGCACGGCCCCCTATCCCGGCTTTCCCACCGACGCGCAGGCCATTTTGATGGCGGCGCTGCTGCGGTGCCGGGGGGCGGCGGTATTCGAGGAAAATCTGTTCAGCAGCCGCTACCGCCATGTGGATGAGCTGGCCCGCATGGGAGCAGACATCCGGGTCTCCGGACGGACGGCGGTGGTGCTGGGCGTGGAGCGGCTCCACGGAGCCGTTGTGCGGTGTACGGATCTGCGTGGCGGCGCGGCACTGTGCGCAGCGGCTCTGGCAGCGGAGGGAGAGACCTCCATTTCGGACATTACCCATATCGACCGGGGCTATCAGAGCATCGAGGATGATCTGGCGGCGCTGGGCGCGGATATACGGCGGGTGGAGGAGACGGCCTCCCCCTGAGAGACAGACTGTAAAGGAGAACCATCATGGCAAGGCGGAGAGGATCGGCGCGGCGGCGCAGAAGGGGAGGCAGCGGCTTCCTCTATAAGCTGCTGTCCGTATTCCTGATCTGCGGCTGTCTGGTGGCGGCCATCACCCTGTTTTTCCGGGTGGATACGGTGGTCATCACCGGGGAGAAGCGCTATACGGAGGCGGAGATCCGTCAGGCCAGCGGCGTGGGGGACGGTGACAACCTCTTTTTGCTGAACAAGTATCAGGTGATTCGGAACATCGCCGAGGCCCTGCCATATATCGAGATCGAAAACACCCGTATTCAGCGGAAGCTGCCGGACACCCTGCTGATCCAGGTGCAGGAGTGCGGCGATCCTCTGGCCTGGACGCAGGACGGGACGGTGTGGCTGATGAGTCCTGCCGGAAAGATCGTGGAGCAGACGGATACCGCCGCGGGATACCCCACCGTTGACGGCTGTGAGCTGCTGTCCCCCTCCGTAGGAACCCAGATCGCTGTGGATACGGCCTATGAGACCCGGCGGGAAAGCCTGCTGGAATTGCTGGCTGTGCTGGATGAAACGGGGGATCTGGCAAAGGTGGATGCCATCCATCTGGGAGAGGCGTCCTATATTTCTATGGACTATATGGACCGCTTTACGGTGAAAATGCCCTATCAGGCGGACTTTTCCTACAAGCTGCGGGTGCTGGAGCTGGCCATCAACAGCGACAAGATCCAGGATAATATGACAGGCACCTTTGATATGCGGCAAGAGGACGGCCAGATCATATTTGATCAGGATACCAGAAAATAAGAGGAAGCCGGGAGGGAGACGCCGAAAAAAATCGGAAACAAATCTCCGGCAACCCTTGACCTCACCGGGAAAATAGCATACAATAGATAATCATATCCCACTATGCTTGGGACACTATAACTTGTGATTTACAGGGCGGCTTGCCGCCCTTTCGTACAAAAGACAGCAGGAGGCACCGCTATGGCATTTGGATTGGAAACCGGCCCCGAGTCCGTGGTCAACATCAAGGTCATCGGCGTTGGCGGCGGCGGCAACAACGTGGTCAACCGCATGGTCCGCTCCGGCACCAAGGGTGTGGAGTTCGTGGCCGTGAATACAGATAAGCAGGCACTGAATGTTTCCAGTGCTACATATAAGATCCAGATCGGCGAAAAGCTGACTCACGGTCAGGGCGCTGGCTCCGACCCCGAGGTGGGCCGCAAGTCCGCTGAGGAGAGCCGGAACCAGATCGCCAAGGCGCTGGAGGACACCGATATGGTGTTCATCACCGCCGGCATGGGCGGCGGCACCGGCACTGGCGGCGCACCCATTGTGGCGGAGATCGCCAAGGAGATGGATATTCTCACCGTGGCCGTGGTCACCAAGCCCTTTGGCTTTGAGGGCCGCCGCCGGATGCAGCAGGCGGAGAGCGGCATTGCCGAGCTGAAGGATAAGGTGGACTCTCTGGTCATTATCCCCAACGAGCGGCTGAAGCACGCCACGGACCAGAAGATCACCTTTGCCAACGCCTTTGAGATCGCCGACGATGTGCTGCGTCAGGCAGTGCAGTCCATTTCCGACCTGATCCGCGACACCGGCTTCATCAATCTGGACTTTGCCGACGTGACGGCCATTATGAAGAACGCAGGTATGGCTCACATGGGCGTGGGTCGGGCTGCCGGCAAGGGCAAGGCCGAGGAAGCCGCCCGTATGGCCATTTCCAGCCCCCTGCTGGAGACCTCTATCGAGGGGGCCAAGGGCGTCCTTATCAACGTCACCGGCTCTATGGACATCGGTCTGGAGGAAGTGGAGCAGGCCGCCTCTCTGGTGCAGCAGGCCGTCCATCCCGACGCCCTCACCATCTTCGGCGCCACCTTCGACGAAACTATGGACGACGAGATCCGTGTCACCGTTATCGCCACCGGCTTTGACAAGAACCCAGCTGACGAGCTGCCTAAGATCGGCACATTTGCAAAGCCTCCCGTTCAGTTGGAGGGTCAGGAGAAGGATGAGCAGCCCAAGGCACCCTTTGCACCCATTGAGCCCATTGCTCCGGCAGAGGAAAAACCCGCTGAACCGGAGGAAGATCCCTTCGATGACATTTTCAAAATTTTCAATCGCCGGGATTGAATGGAATTTTCAAATTGAAGCTTCTACCAGCAGACGCAGGAATTTCCTGCGTCTGCTTTTTTGCGCTTATGCTTAAAGCATCATCGTGATCCGGCTGGCGCTGCTGCCGCTTTTTGTCGGGATTTGCTTTTGCCGCGTCGGGAAGGATAAGTCTGTCCGTGAAGCGGAACGGCGCGACACGGATGAAAAAACAGGCAGACTGCCGCAAATAGAGGAAAAACACAATACAAAACGTAGAATTTCACACAAAAAATACGGTATGTATGTGAATTTTGCGGCCTGCCAAAGGAGTGATGACTTGTTGTATGAAGAGATCCACAAAGGACCCTTGCGGCATGGGGCGGCACTGGTGCTGGCCCTGCTGCTGTGTACCACGGCGGCTCTGGCCGCGGAGCCTGTCCAACGCAGTCTGATCCCGGTGGGACACACCGTAGGGGTGAAGCTGTTTGCCCGGGGCGTGGTGGTGGTAAAGCTGCCGGAGGGCGGTACTCCGGCCCGGACCTGCGGCCTGAAAACCGGCGACGTGATCGTGGAGTGCGGCGGCGAGGCCGTGACCTCCACGGAGCAGTTCCAATCCCTGCTGCAAAAAAACGGAACGGACGCCACGGCATTGGAGATCAAGCGGCAGGGCAGCCCGCTGACCCTCTCTGTGGAGCCGGAACGGAATGAACAGGGCATCTGCTGCATCGGCGCGTGGATCCGGGACAGCATGGCGGGCATCGGCACCGTGACCTATTACGATCCCGCGACCGGCGATTTCGGCGCGCTGGGACACGGGATCACCGACGGCGATACCATGGCTCTGATGCCCTTCGGCAGCGGCTCCATCCTGCCCTCCACCGTGAAGGCGGTGAAGAAGGGGAGCAGCGGCAGCGCCGGGGAACTGCGGGGCAATTTTGACCTGTCCGGCGACCTTGGCCCTCTGTGCGCCAACACCGACTGCGGCATTTTCGGCACCCTTCCGGCAGACTGCGCCCTCGCCGCCGGTGAAGCTCTGCCGGTGGGCAATGCCGTGGAGGGACCGGCAACGATCCGGGCCAATGTGTCCGGGGACGAGGTGCGGGAGTATACCGTTGAAATTTTGAAACGGCTCCCAAATGCCTCTGACGGTCGGGAAATGGTGATCTCCGTCACGGACCCGGACCTGATCGCCGCCACCGGCGGCATCGTGCAAGGCATGAGCGGCAGTCCCATTCTTCAAAACGGAAAGCTGGTGGGAGCCGTGACCCATGTGCTGCTTTCCGACGCAACAAAAGGATATGGAATTTCCATGGAAACTATGCTGAACGCAGGCGAAAACGTGTAGAAAAAGTAAAATGACGAGGCGGGGAGAAATGATTTCTCCCCGCCCTGCTCCTTTTTGGCATGGAGGCTCCCACAGACCGGCGGTCAAGCGTCCCGCTCAAAGACAAGATCCAAGTCCGTTATCTTTCCGTAATTGTTGATATTTGTGGGGATGTACCCGACATAACGATAGCCCCTTGCGGCGTATTCGTCGATAATGGCCCGGTGCGCCTCCGATCCTGCGCCCACAAACTTCCCAATGTGAATGTTGACGTACTCGTATGCTTTCACTGTTCACTCCTCCTTTGGTACGCATATCCGCACAGGCGGGTTTTCTCTAAAAGGTTTCTGTTTCCGCACGATTCACTGTGTCAGAGAGTTGCTTCGAGCGGAAATGTGCTGACTTATCCGCCGATGGAGCGGCTTAAAAACGGGACAGCTTATCGTTCAGCTTCGTGTAGATCCGCTCCCGGAACCACGGCTCGCTGGAGGCGGCCACAGCGTCCGTCGGGGAGAACCAGCCCACCCGGCTGTTCTCGTCGGGCTTGGGGCGGATGGCGGCGGAGGGGTCCGCCTCTAAGAGGTAGGTGACGTTGAGATGGAGGTGGGAGGAAACGTACCGGCCGTGCTTTTCGTGGCCGTCCACCGTCAGGATTTCCAGAGAATACAAGTCCTCGGACACGGGGCGGACCTCCGTGAGACCGCTTTCCTCCCGGACCTCCCGCAGCGCCACGGCCAGCAGATCCCGGTCTCCGTCGGCGTGGCCGCCCAGCCAGGCCCAGGAGTCATAGAGCCTGTGATAGGCCATCAGGACCTGCTTCCGGTCCGGGCTGACCACCCAGGCGGAAGCGGTAAAATGGGCGGCAGCATTGTCTCTGGTGTACAGATCCTCGTGGCTGTCAAGACGGCGGAGCAGTTCTTCCCGGTCCCGTTCCTCCTGCTCGTTCCACGGGCGGTAGGCGATGAGCTGTTGACGCAGAAGCTCCATAATGATCCCTCCGAAAAAAGCGTACAGCGGGAGAGTATCCGCTGTCGGATACGGTAGTTGCAGTCGACGAAAATATTTTTATATCCGGAAAAAGCGACAAAATATTTCTTGGGCTTATCATACCATATTTTGTGGAAGAAGAAAAGAACCACCACAAAAAAAGAAGACAGGCTGGACAGATTTCACCATATTTTGTGAAAAATAAGAACAAAAGAACGCGGAAAGTGCTGGAAAATAGGCTGTCTCGTGAAAAATGTCGAACGATTGTTGGAAAATTTAGCTGTGATTCATTGAAAAAGTTAGGAGAACGTGCTATTTTAAATAAAACGCGACTTGAAACCGTTAAAACCGTCGCAAATTTGGGAAAAAGGGAGTGCATTATGGATCAACGTAAGACGGTATTGCTGGCAGACGCCGGCGAGGAATTTCGCACGCTGCTGTGGGAAGAAATGGAAAAGACAGGCGAGTTTTCTGTGGAGATCGCGCGGGATGGAAATGAGATTCTGAAGCGGGTAAAGGAACGAATGCCGGACCTTCTGGTTATGGATGTGATGCTGCCGGGCATGGACGGCATCAGCGTGCTGCGGCAACTGCAGAAACAGGGAGACGCACCTATGACCATTCTGGTCTCCGGCTTTGTCTCCGATCGGATGCTGGCGGAAGCATCGGAACTGGGGGCGGCGTATTTTCTGCCAAAGCCTTTTGAAACGGCCGCACTGCTGGATAAGATGCGGGGCTTGTTTCTCAAAGCCCCCCAGGAGAGCTTACCCAGTCTGAAAACCATGGTGACTTCCGTGATCCATGAGATCGGCGTCCCTGCTCACATCAAGGGCTATCAGTATCTGCGGGAGGCCATCATGATCACGGTGCGGGATATGGATGTCATCAACGCGGTGACGAAGGTTCTCTATCCTGAAGTAGCCAAGCGGTTTGCCACAACGCCTTCCCGGGTGGAGCGGGCCATCCGCCACGCCATCGAGGTAGCCTGGGACCGGGGCGATCTGGAGACCTTGCAAAAATATTTCGGATATACAGTTAGTGTTTCCAAGGGCAAGCCCACCAATTCGGAGTTCATCGCCATGATCGCGGACCGGCTGACCCTGGAGCAGAAAAACGGAAAAGCCTGGCAGGATTGACGTCTCCGGTTCCGATATTTGCAGAAAAATCAGAAACCGGGCTTGGCAGAGAGAAAAAATTGTGTTATTCTGTTTTCCAAACGAATAAGGAAAGAAGGAAACACAATATGACATATACATTCCAGCCCCGGGGCGTCTGCTCCCGGGCCATGACGGTAGAGGTGGACGATCAGGGCGTGATCCGTGATCTCCAGGTGGTGGGCGGCTGCAACGGCAACCTTCAGGGTATTTCCGCGCTGGTGAAGGGCATGAAGGCAGAGGAGGCCATTACCCGTCTGAAGGGCATCAACTGCGGCGGCAGAGGCACCTCCTGCCCCGACCAGTTTGCCCGCGGACTGGAAGCGGCCATGGCGCAGAAGTAAGCACCCATTTGTGACCGCATAGGAACCGGAACGGCTTTTGCCGTTCCGGTTTTTCTTTATTGCTGACGAGGGGAAGCACCTGCCGCCCACAGCCCGCATAGAATGGGCCAGCGAAACAGAATCGCGGACCGAACGCAACAGGGGATGATGAACGATGGCTTATTCCGACCGGGAGCTGCTGGCGCGGCTGATCCAATGCGAGGCGGGCGGGGAAGGGGATACGGGAATGAAGGCGGTGGCCGGCGTGGTGATGAACCGGGTCCACGCCCGGGGCGGGGAATACGCCCGGGTGGGCCGGGGCAGCATCCGCAACATCATTTTCCAGCCCTACCAGTTTGTGTGCGCCTCCGAAATGGAACGGGGCGCCTACAACCCCCAGAATATTTTCAATATGTGGCCGGAGCAGATCCACTTCGACATTGCCGACTGGGCCATCGCGGGGAACCGCATTCCCGATGTGGCGGAGTCCCTGTGGTTTTACAATCCCTTCGGCCCTCAGTGCCGGAGCAGATTTCCCTCCGAGGTGGGTTACTGGCAGACCCGCATCGGGGATCACTGCTTCTATAATCCCACAGATGCCTATTACAAGACTTGAGAGGTGTTTTCTATGCAGCGTTTCAATACTTACCCGACAGCGCCGGCCCCGTCCGGCGGGAGCGACTGGCAGGCGGAGATCAATGGCGGCGGACAAACGGAGACGAGGAGCGCCGGTGATGCGCGCTCCTGGCAGTCACCGGAGGGATCGGAGTACGTCACCATGCCCGGCGGGCAGATGGTTCCTATGGGCAATCTGCCGGGAATGCGGACGGATCTGCCGGAGGAGATGATCCAGAATCCCCTCAGCGTGGAGGAGGCTCATAAAGGTTCCATTAAAGGGATGCTATCCCGGAACGAAGGCAGCTATGTGGTGGCTACCTTTTTGGTGGGCACACAGGGCACCGTGTCATGGGAGGGCATCCTCTATGATGTGGGCAATGACTTCATCACGATTTACCAGCCGGGGCGGGAGCGGTATATCGTGACGGATATTTACGCCCTGAAGTATATCGAGTTTTACGATACCCGCCGCCGGGAGCAGTGCGAGGCTATGCTGAAGCAGAACGGCCTTTGGAACCGGGGGTAAAAGATTACAAATAAGGGATTGCGGAGAAAAAAGCACTGTGATACAATCAAATACTGTCGATAAAGTGGTAAATTCTCCGCGACGGAAAGGAAGAGTGTGTGCGGGAAACCCAAGAAGGGTGTCCTGCGCCATTGAAATCCTAAGTTTTCAGAACTTTTATAAAGTTCTGAAAACTTGCTCAGCGGGGCGAAAAGACTTTTTCGACACGCTGACAATCAGCACGATCAAACAAATGAGGAGGAATCCCAATGGATTTTGAAAAGCTGTCCGCAGAGAGGTACTCTCTCCGGAAATTTGATACCCGCCCTGTGGAGCAGGAGAAGCTGGATATGATTCTGGAGGCAGGCCGCAACGCCCCCACTGCCCATAACAAGCAGCCCCAGCGGATCTTCGTGTTCCGGAGCCCCGAGGCTCTGGAAAAGGCAGACGCCTGCATGGACTGCCACTTCCACGCCCCTGTGGTCATTGGCGTAGGGTATGACCCCAAGGAGTCCTGGCACCGGGAACATGACGGCAAGGACCACGGCGAGATCGACGCCTCCATCGCTGTGACCCAGATGATGCTGCAGGCGGCAGATCTGGGCCTTGGCACTACCTATGTGGGTATGTTCCGGCCGGTGGATCTGGTCAAGACCTTCCCGGAGATGGAGGGTCTGGAGATGATCGCCATGCTGCCTCTGGGGTATCCCGCGGAGGGCACCCATCCCGCCAAGTTCCACGGACTGCGCAAGCCCATGGAAGAGTTGGTGAAGTACCTGTAACCCCTAAGAAAACACCGAGGCTTTCAAGAAAGCCTCGGTGTTGAGTCTGTCAATAAAGTAGCAGATTTTCCGCAACGGTAAGGAAGGGTGTGCACGGGAAACCCAAGAAGGGTGTCCTGCGCCATTGAAATCCTAAGTTTTCAGAACTTTTATAAAGTTCTGAAAACTTGTTCAGCGGGGAGAAAAAATTTTTTCGACACGCTGAAACACCGAGGCTTTTAAGAAAGCCCCGGTGTTCTTTTTTGAGATGGAGAGAAATTTGATCAGCGGTGTCTGCGGCCCCGGTAGCCTCTGCTGTAACTGCGGGCATTGCGGCCGTAACGGCGACGGCGGCTGAGACCGGTCAGCCGGAAGATCACCAGCAGCACCAGCAGTACCGCCAGCACGATGGCCACGGTTTTTACGGCGGGCTTTTTAAAAAACAGCGACACATTATGGCGGAATACCATAAACTTGTCCGCAGTCACGTCGCTGCTGGCAAGCAGGTCCACGGAGGCATAGACGGTGTCGCCGTCCCGCAGCTCCATGGTGCCCAGCTTATCTCCGGCGGTGACAGGGGCCTCTACGGTCTCCGGCAGGGAGATGACCCGATCCAGCTCCGCCGGGTCCAGATCACGGGGAAACAGGGACTCCACATTGTTGGCGGGATGCACCGTTACATAGTCGGTTTTGGACAGGCTCACCGGAACCTCCTGAATGATCTCCTTGTCCTCTAAAATGGTGCGGTAGGCGAAATTCTTGAAGCCGTAGTCAAAGAGGTGGGAGGTTTCGGAAAAGTTCAGCAGGTTGCCTACGCCGTTTTCCTCGATCCGCTCCGCACCCATGACCACGCTGACAAAGTGCAGTTCCCCTTCCTGGGCGGAGGAGATGAGGCAGTGCCCAGCATCGCTGGTGGAGCCGGTCTTGATGCCGTGAGCCCGCTTATCCCGGTAGCCGATGACACGCCAGGTGGACAGCAGATGGTTGGTGGTGTACAGCGTCCGCTCCTTGCTGAGATTGGTGGCGGGGATGACGGCCTTGGCACTGTCGCAGATCTCCATGAATTCCGGATACTGCATGGCGGCCTTGGTGATGAGGTAGAGATCCCAGGCGGAGGTGTAGTGATCCGGGTCATGCAGTCCGCTGGGGTTGACGAAGTGGGTGTTCTCGCAGCCGAGGGCTTTGGCCTTGGCGTTCATGGCGTCCACAAAGGCGGCAATGGAGCCGGCGTCCCACTCCGCCAGAATGTTGCAGGCCTCGTTGGCGGAGACGATGAGCATACATTGCAGAAGCTGCTTCACCGTCATGACCTCCCCGGCCTTGATCCCGGCGCTGCTGCCGTCCGCGTGGTAATAGGTGTCGCTGAAGGCGCTTTCAGAGGCGGTGACCTCCTGATTCAGCAGTGTTTCATTGCCGCTGACCTTTTCCAGGATCAGCAGAGCCGTCATGACCTTGGTCAGGCTGGCGGGATAGTTTTTCTCATGGATGTTTTTGGCATAGGCCACGGCGTCGGTGTTCACGTCCGCCAACAGCGCAGCCTTGGCCTGAATGTCCGGGACCTCCAGCGCTTCGGCAGCGGGGGTGAGAAACAGCCCGGTAAGGCAGGTGCAAAGTAAAAAAACCGAGATAAAGCGTTTGAATTTCATATCTTTCTCCTGAAGAATATGGTATACTGGTAGAGACGGAAATCGTCAATGACCGTATTCGTTGTGATTCGACATTTTTAGTATATCAGATTCGTCAAAGGAGTTCAACCATGGGAGCGAAGTTAAAAGCTGTCAAAACGGAACTGATCCTTCTGGGCCTGACGGCGGTGTTTCTGGGCGGACTGCTGACGGTCTCCTACCGGGACCGGACCACCGCGACGGTGACGGTGACGGCGGAACACGCCGTGCCGCCGGAGGAGGTCGAGGTCACGCTGGTAGACCTGAATACTGCCGAAGCAGAGGAGCTTGCCACTTTGCCGGGGATCGGCGAGGGGCTGGCGAAGCGGATCGTTGACTACCGGACGGAGCATGGACCCTTTGAAGGCCCGGAGGGGCTGCTGGAGGTCTCCGGCATCGGCGAGAAGAAGTTAGAGGAGCTGCGGGATTACATCACCGTGAGCAATGGCGCATAAAAGGAGCGGAAACTTGAAAATTTTAGTGGTGGATGACGAAAAGACCCTGGTAAAGGGTATGAAATTCAATCTGGAAAACGAAGGCTACGAGGTGGAGTGCGCCTACGATGGCGCGGCGGCGCTGGAGCTGGCCCGGGAGGGACGGTTCGACCTCATCATTCTGGATGTGATGATGCCGGAGATGGACGGGCTGGAGGCCTGCATGAAGATCCGGGAGTTTTCCAACGTGCCCATCATCATGCTGACGGCCAAGAGCGAGGACGCAGACAAGCTCATGGGTTTTGAGTGCGGCGCGGACGACTATCTCACCAAGCCCTTCAACATTCTGGAGCTGAAGGCCCGTGTCCGGGCACTGCTGCGGCGGGCCGCCGGGGTCCAGCGGAGTCAGGGGAGCCTGCTGACCGTAGGCAAGCTCACTCTGAACACCGAGGAACGGGTGGCTATTCGGGACGGGGAACCGGTGGAGCTCACTGCCAAGGAATATGACCTGATCGAGCTGCTGATGCGCAATCCCCGGCGGGTGTACAGCCGGGAAAACCTGATGAATGTGGTGTGGGGCTACACCTACGCCGGAGATTACCGCACGGTGGATGTGCATATCCGCCGCCTGCGTGAAAAACTGGAAGAAAACCCGGCGGAGCCGGATCACATCCTGACCAAGTGGGGAGTGGGCTACTATTTCAAAGGATAAGGCTTCCAAGAGCAGGCGCATGGCCCTCTGGGGCAGCCTGCAAGTCAAATTCGGACTGAGCTACATCGCCGTCATCGCGGCGGTGCTGCTTTTGCTGAACACCTATCCGCTGCTGGTCAGCGAGGATTTGGTGTTCCGCTCCAAGGAGACGAATATGACCGGCAGCGTGTCGGTGGTGGTGTATTCTCTGGCGGGCCTGAACCGGCTGAATCAGGAAAACGTGGCGGCTGCCATGGCAGTGGTGGAGGAGACGGGGCTCAGCCGTGTTCTGGTGACGGACAGCGCCGGGTTGGTGCTCTACGATACCCGGGAGACCGGCAGCGCCGTTGGAAAGTACACCTTCTATTCCGAGATCGTGCAGGCATTGGAGGGATATGACGCCTTTTCCTGCTCCTACCGGGACGGTGCCTTCCGCAGCCGCACAGCCTCTCCGGTGCTGTATCAGAACCGGATCATCGGCGCGGTGTACGCCTACGAATATGACACAGAGCAGGCGGCGCTGCTGGAAGGACTGCAAAGCAACCTCCTGAAGCTGTCCGCCGGTATCGCGGCGGCGGTGGTGCTGCTGAGCATCCTGCTCTCCCGGATGCTGACCCGGAAGATCAGCACCCTGCTGACGGCCATCCGCAAGGTCCGGGCCGGCGCCTACGAGCATCGGACCCACATCTCCGGCCGGGACGAGATCGCCCAGATCGGAGAGGAATTCAACAGCCTGACGGACCGGCTCCAGACCACGGAGACCTTGCGCCGCCGGTTTGTGTCCGACGCCAGCCATGAGCTGAAAACGCCGCTGGCAGCCATCCGGCTGCTGACGGATTCCATTTTGCAGACAGACCAGATGGACATGGAAACGGTCCGGGATTTTGTGACGGACATCGGCAGCGAGGCGGAGCGGCTCAGCCGCATCACCGAGGACCTGCTGCGCCTGACCCGGCTGGACAGCGACCTTCTGGACGCACCGGAGACGGTGGAGGTGGCTCCGGTGCTGGAACAGGTCATGCGGATGATGAGCCTGCTGGCCCAGGAGAAGGGCACGGAGCTGACCTACCGCATGGAGGAAAACTGCCGGGTGTCGGCCACCAAGGGGGAAGTCCATCAGGTGATCTACAACCTGACGGATAACGCCGTGAAATACAGCGGCAAAAACGGTAAGGTCCGGGTGGAACTGCGACATGAGGACCATGACGTGGTGCTGACGGTGGCGGATAACGGCCCCGGCATCCCGGAGGAGGATCTGCCAAAGGTGTTTGAGCGGTTTTACCGGGTGGACAAGGCCCGCTCCCGTGCCGCAGGCGGCACCGGCCTGGGACTTTCCATCGTTCAGGATACGGTGAAAAAACGGGGCGGCACGGTGTCGGCTGCCAACCGCGCCGGAGGCGGCGCGGTATTTACCGTTCGCTGGCCTGAGGCGGAAGGAGGCGATCGCTCATGAAAAAACGCTGGATCGCCATTGCACTGCTGACCGTGCTGCTGATGGGGATCGGCGGCGCTATCGGAAAAGTCGGCGTCCGCCAGGAGAGCGACGGCAGCGCCTATTCGTTGTATTTTGTGGAGCGGGATCTGCGCTCCGCCGATGGCGGAGACGCCCTCCGGTCCGAGGAACGGACATTAGAGGACGGCGGCCTCTCCACAGAGGAACTGGCAGCGGCGCTGGTGGCGGAGCTGTTGAAGGGCCCGGCAGACCCCACGTTGAAAAGCCCGTTCCCAAAGGGAACAGCCCTGCTTTCCGCAGAGCAGAAGGGAACGGAGCTGCGGGTGGATCTCTCCGCGGCTTACAGCACCCTTTCCGGCGTGGGGCTGTCTCTGGCGGACTATGCCATTACCCTGACGCTGACGCAGCTGCCGGACGTGGCCCGTGTGCGGATCACCGTGGCGGGCCGGGAGCTGGACTACCGCAGCCGGCAGGTGTTTTTGGCCCGTGACATTCTGGCCGTCCCGAAGGAGGACGTGGTGGGCACTGTGGACGCTTCCCTGTACTTTGTGAACGGCGATGGCGCATTGACGGCAGAAGCCAGAACACTGAATCTCTACGAGGGCGATACGCAGGTGTCCGCCGTGGTGCGGGCACTGGAAAACGGTCCGGAGACCAAGGGCCTTTCCGCTGTGCTGCCAGAGGGGTTCAAGGTCCGGAAGGTGTGGCTGGAAGAGGAGATCTGCTATGTGAGCCTGTCCTCGGCGTTGCTGGAGGGCCAGCCGGAGCCGGAGACCCTGTCTCAGGCGGTTCTGGCGCTGGAGCAGTCCTTACTGTCGCTGGAGAGCGTGGAGGAAGTGCGGTTCCTGGTGGACGGCGAGCTGGCAGACACCTACGGTCCTATTGACCTGCCGTAAAGAAGAACGAAAAAAGGGGCCGTCCGGCACATTGCCGGACGGCTCGTTTTTAATAATCAAACTTGTCGATGGTAACGGTATCGCAGAACTCTGTTTTCAAGGCTTGCAGCTTGGCGAAGGTCTCCGTCCCGCAGTGGCGCTGCTGGTCCTCCGGGGTTTGCCAGGTTTCCACCAACAGAAGCGCGTCAGGGTCCTGAGCGTCCAAAAAGTAGTCGTATTTCAGGTTGCCGGTTTCGTGAATGGAACAGGCCCGGACGCCTAAATCGGAAATGGCCTTGAAGAATTCCTCCCGCTTGCCGGGCTTGCAGTGATAAGTGACATTCCATGTGAGCATAGTGGTTCCTCCGTTAAATCAATTTTTCCATGTCCGCCGGAGTTGGGGCGGTGAAATACAGGTGAGCGCCGGTGACCGGGTGGGTCAGGGCCAGCGCGTAGGCGTGGAGAGCGGGGCGGGGGATCAGGTCCGGGTCCTCTGTGCCGTAGAGCCAGTCTCCGGCCAGCGGACAGCCGATGTGGGCCATGTGGACCCGGAGCTGGTGGGTGCGGCCCGTTTCTGGCTGTAGCTTTACGAAGGACAGACCATCCCGCTGGGATAAGACCTCGTAATGGCTGACGGCCCGCTGCCCGTCGGAGCGGACCATGCGGCGGACGGCAGAGGTCTCATCCCGGCCAATGGGCGCGTCGATGGTGCCGGCGGGCGGCTTCGGACAGCCCACGCACACGGCCCGGTATTCCCGGTAAAAGCCATCCGTGTGGAGGGTGCGCCGCAGGCGGTCATGGATATAGCCGCTTTTGGCCACGGCCATGAGGCCGGTGGTGCCCTTATCCAGCCGGTTTACCACATGAAAGATGAAGTCCGCCCCCCGCTGATAGGCCAGCGCTCCCGCTACGGTGGGGGTATCCGGCAGGAAATTGGAGGCGTGGGCCGTCATGCCGGCGGGCTTGTTGAGGATCAGCAGGTGTTCATCCTCATAGACGATGGGAAGGGGCCAGTTTCCCGGCGTGGGGAGAAGCTTGGGCAGGCGCAGATCGTCAGACCGCACCGCCACCACATCCCCGGTATGGACCGAGTCTACCGTCCGGGCGTGGACGCCGTTGACCCGGATGCCGTTTTCCGCACGGGTGAGCCGGGCTACGGCGTGGGTGGAGAAGTGGAGCTTCGCCTTCAAAATGTGCCGAACGCAGACGCCGTCCTCCTCCGGCGTCACGGTGTAGGTGAGAATCTCCATCAGCCTTGCGCCAGATAGGTCCTGAGACTGTCCAACGCCACTTGGGCATCGCCGGTTCCCAGATCATACACCGCTTGCAGCTTGTCGCTGCGGCGTTCCAGCCGTCCGATCTCAATGGGCTGGCTGGGGTGCAGCACCCATGCCTTTCCCTGCTGTTCCCAGTTCAATAGCTCCCGAAGGGCGTTGTTATAGACGTTGTGGCGGTTTTTGAGCTGCTCTGCCAGCGCCGGGTAATGCTTGTACCACAGGTCGATGGGCTTGGGGTTCATGGGCTTCTTTACATAGCTTTTGTCACGGGTGAGGATCACCACCACCCGGTCAAAGCCCAGCTTTTCGGCGGCTCTGAAGGGGATGGAGTCCGCCACGCCGCCGTCCAGATACAGCTTGCCGCCGATCTTCACCGGCTGGGACACGAAGGGCATGGAGGCGGAGGCCCGGATCACGTCCATCTGGGCCATGGCGTGTTCCAGACGGATGTATTCCGGCTGGCCGGTCTCCACATTCGTCACCACCGCCCAGAAGGGGACGCCGGAGGCGTCAAAGGTGTCGCCGTCAAAGGGGTCCAGCTCCCGGGGTACCTTTTCGTAGGCGTATTCCGTATCCACGATGTTGCCGGTTTTCAACAGGGGGATCAGCCCCATGTAATGATGGTCGGCATTGAAGCGCTTATTGTAGCGGATCACCCGTCCCGGCTGCCGGGAGAGGTAATTTACGCCGAAGGCGGCCCCGGCGGACACGCCGATGATGCCGTCGAACTGGATCCCGGCGTTGTAGAAAACATCTAAGGCCCCGGCGGTATACATTCCCCGCATGGCTCCACCTTCCAAAACAAGACAGGTTTTCATAGCTTAGCCTCCTATCGGCACTTGCCGGTTTCAAAAAATTAGTATATAGTATAGCACGGAAAAAGAAAAAACGCAAAGGAGAACCGCTATGCTTTTATCCGCGGAGCATCTGTCCATCAACTTTGGCAGCCGTCAGCTGTTGGAGGATGTGAATTTTTATCTGAACGAGGGGGACAAGGTAGGCGTCATCGGCATCAACGGCACCGGCAAGTCCACCTTTTTGAAGGTTCTGGCCGGGAAATTAGAGGCTGACGCCGGAACGATTTCCCGGAATCCCAACGTGCAGGTAAGCCTGCTGGAGCAGAATCCCCCCATGGAGGATGACGCCACCGTTTTGGAGCAGGTATTCCTGCACTTCCCCAAGGAATTCCGGGAACTGAACGAATATGAGGCCAAGTCCATGCTCAACAAGCTGGGCCTGCCGGACTATGAGCAGAAGGTGGGGACCCTCTCCGGCGGACAGCGGAAGCGGGTGGCGCTGGCGGCGGCGCTGATCCACCCGGCGGATGTGCTGGTGCTGGACGAACCCACCAACCATCTGGACGCGGAGATGACTGCCTGGCTGGAGGACTGGCTTCGCCGTTTCAAGGGCGGACTGGTGATGGTGACCCATGACCGCTATTTTCTGGAGCGGGTGGTGAACCACATCACGGAGCTGAGCCGGGGCAAGCTGTATCATTACGAGGCCAACTATTCCAAATATCTGGAGCTGAAGGCACAGAGGGCGGAAATGGCGGAGGCCAGTGAGCGGAAGCGGCAGTCTATCCTGCGGACGGAACGGGAGTGGATCATGCGGGGCTGCCGGGCCCGGACCACCAAGAGCCGAGACCGTATCGAGCGGTACGAAGCATTGAAAAATCAGGATGCTCCGGAGACGGACGACACTGTGCAGCTGGCGGCGGCGTCCAGCCGCCTGGGGAAAAAGCTCATTGAGCTTCACGATGTCAGCAAGACCTACGGGAGCCGCACGGTTATTCGCGACTTCTCCTATAATCTGCTGCGGAATGACCGCATCGGCATCGTGGGGCACAACGGCGCCGGAAAATCCACGCTGCTGCGGCTGTTTGCGGGGGAGTTGTCCCCGGACAGCGGCACGGTGGACATCGGCACCACTGTGAAGATCGGCCACTTTTCTCAGGAGGGTCGGGAGCTGGATCTGAACCAGCGTGTCTACGATTTTATCCATGACATCGGCGACGAGGTCCGCACCGACGAGGGTACCTTCACCGCCAAGGCCATGATGGAGCGGTTCCTGTTCCCCAGCGATTTGCAGTCAGTCCCCATCGGACGGCTCAGCGGCGGAGAACGGCGGCGGCTGTACCTGCTGTCCATTCTGATGGAAGCCCCCAACGTCCTGCTGCTGGACGAGCCGACCAACGATCTGGATGTGATGACCCTTTCCATTCTGGAGGACTATTTGCAGGGCTTCCCGGGTCCCATCCTCATCGTGTCCCATGACCGATTCCTGCTGGATAAGCTGGCGGAGCAGGTCTTTGAGGTGCGGGACGGCGAGGTGCTGCGGTATTCCGGCAACTGGTCCGACTGGCAGGCCAAACGGAAGGAAGAGGAGGCTCCGGCCAAGGCGGAAAAGCCCAAGACGGTCCAGGAGCGGCCCCGGGAGCGGAAGCTGAAATTCACCTTCAAGGAACAGCGGGAGTTTGAGACCATCGACGCGGACCTGGCGGCTCTGGAACAGCAGATCAAGGACTGCGAAGAGGCCCAGGGGGCCTGCGGCAGCGACTATGTGCGTCTCCAGGAATTGCAGGCTAAACAGGCGGAGCTGGAAGCCGCGCTGGAGGAAAAAACAGAGCGGTGGATGTACCTCACGGAGCTGAAGGAAAAGATTGACGCACAGTGAGTTTGTGTTAGAATGGATTCAATCAAGAGAAAAAGGAGCGGCTTTGCCGCTCCTTTGAGGCTGTCGATAAAGAGGTAGATTCTCCGCAACGGAAAGGAAGGGTGTGCGCGGGAAACCCAAGAAGGGTGTCCTGCGCCATTGAAATCCTTAGTTTTCAGAACTTTTATAAAGTTCTGAAAACTGGCTCAGCGGGGAGAAAAGACTTTTTCGACACGCTGAAAGGAGCGGCTTTGCCGCTCCTTTTTCATTTGAATTTGAATATGCGCTTTTACAGCCGGTCTTCTTTCGTTTCCGCGTACCAGAGATTATAGGTCTGGCGGTAGATGCTCGCGGCATCCTCCGTGTGGCAGACCATCCGCACCCGGCAGGGATGGTCATGGGTCCGAAGATCCTCCATGATGGCTTTCAGCGCCACGGAAGCCGCCTGCGCCATGGGATATCCGTAGACCCCGGTGGAGATGGAGGGGAAGTCCACGGAATCAATGCGGTGCTCACGGGCAAGCTCCAGACAGCTCCGGTAGCAAGCGGCCAGCGCCGCCGCTTCGCCATGCCCGCCGCCCTGCCAGATGGGTCCTACGGTGTGAAGGACATACCGGGCCTTTAACCGATACCCCTGTGTCAGTTTGGCTTGGCCCGTCTCGCAGCCGTGAAGGGTCCGGCATTCTGCTAACAGCTCCGGCCCGGCGGCAGCGTGAATAGCGCCGTCAACGCCGCTGCCCCCCAGCAGAGTGCGGTTGGCGGCATTGACGATGGCTTCCGCATCGGACGTGGTAATGTCTCCTGTGACGATGGCAAAACGGTCCATATAAGCACCTCCCGGATGTAGAGAATCGTGAATGGTATAAAATCAGCATAGACTGTCTGAAATAAAAAAGCAAGAGACTGTCAATAAAATGGTAAATTCTCTGCGATGGTAAGGTAGGGCAGCCGTTAGCGGCTTTGCCGCTCTACGGATGCCGCATACCCCTTGCGGGTGAAGGGTGTGCGCGGAAAACCCAAGAAGGGGAAACAGGCGAAGTGCCGCCGGTGGCGGATAAAACGAGCCTGTTTCGAGGAAGGCCCCCGGTTTCCGGGCGCAAAGCGCACGGAAACCGGCTGGGCCGACGGTGTATTCCTGCTCCACGCGTGGCGAAAAGACTTTTTCAACACGCTGAAGGCAAGTGTAAACTTTTTTTGAACTGGTGAAAAATTTCACGAATTGGGTTGCCGTCGAGGCAAAACCACAGTATAATAAATTTGGCGTATTAAGAAATCGTTAAGAAGCAGGAGGAGACCCGTGAACACGAGCCGCTATTATCAGTATATTTTTCCGGGGACCATTGCGTTTTCCGTTGTGCTGATGCTCATAGGTCTCAGCATGGGCCATCCGGAACAGCTCCTGTCGGGGCTTTGGAAGATCGTCACCATGCAGGATCTTCTGATCACAGACTATATCCATATTGCGGGCCCTGCCGCCGCTTTTGTCAATGCGGGACTGGTGACCATCATTTCCATTCTCATCATCAAGCTGGCCAAGGACCCCTTCAACGGCTTTACCATTGTGGAGATGGGGCTGATGGCGGGCTTCTCCCTGTTTGGAAAAAATGTGTTCAACATCTGGCCCATCATTTTAGGGACATGGCTGTATGCCCGGTATCAGAAGGAGCCGTTTTCCAAGTATGCCTCCGTGGCCCTGCTGGCGACAGCTCTGGCCCCGTTGGTGAGCTATATGGCACTGGGCAGCGTTCACGCCAGCCTGCCGCTGGGCGTGTTCACCGGTATTCTGGTGGGCTTTTTGCTGCCATCCCTGTCGGCCTACACCTATAAGATACAAAACGGCATGAACCTCTACAACATGGGCTTTGCCTGCGGCCTGTTCGCCATGATGGTGGTGCCGATCCTGACGGCCTTCGGTGACAAGCCGGACTCCGTGCTCTACTGGTCCACGGGTCTCAATTTTGAACTGAGCCTTGCCTGCGGCGCCCTGTGCGTTGTGTTCATCCTCATCGGCACCTTCGGCTGCGGCGATCCCGCATGGGCCGTGTGGGCCGGATACCGGCGCCTGCTGAGCACCACAGGCCGGGCGCCCAACGATTATCTGCGTATGTTCGGCGCCGGACCGGTGATGGTGAATATCGGCATCAACGGTCTGATCGGCATTGCCTATGTGCTGTTGGTAGGGGGCGACCTCAACGGTCCCACTCTGGGCGGTATTTTCACCATCATGGGTTTTTCCGCCTTCGGAAAGCATCCCCGGAACATCATCCCCGTGATGTTCGGCGTGTGGCTGGGGGCCTACGGTATGCACTACGAACCCAATTACCCGGCGCTCCAGCTGGCAGGCCTGTTTGGGACCACGCTGGCCCCCGTTGCCGGCCACTTCGGCCCGGTATGCGGCATACTGGCGGGGTTCATCCACTCGGCGCTGGTGCTGCAGACCGGCGGCCCGGTGGCGGGATTGAACCTCTACAACAACGGCTTTTCCGGCGGCCTCATCGCCATTGTGCTCTATCCGACTCTGACGGCCATTATCCGCCATCGCCGGCCGAAGCTCCGGGATGCGGATTACTATGACCTCTTTGAGGCAGATCAGCCCATCAATATGTCTAACTGGCATACCCACCGCCCCACGCCTGAGGAAAAGGCCGCAGAAGCGGCTGGCCGCATGACGGATGATCTGCCGGAGCGGGAGGGCTTTCAGCGGATGCAGAAAAATGAGAAGAAAGAAAACGGGTAGGACTTGCCCTTTGGGTAAGTTTGTGACATAATATCCTCTGAACCATTAAGCTTTTGGGTAAAAAGGAGCAGAAAAAATGACCCCAAAGAAAATTGCCCTGCTGACGGACTCCAGTGCCGACCTGCGTTGGGATCAGGCCAGGGAAAACAATATCTTTTTTGTCCCGCTGCGGATCCTGTGCGAGGACGGCGAATATCTGGACGGCGTCAACATCACCGGCCCGGATATTTATCAGCGGCTTCATAACGGCGAGCTGCCCCAGACCTCCCTGCCCCGTGTGGAGGACTTCAGCGCGAAGCTCCGGGAGATCTTTGATCTGGGATATGACGGCGTGATCGCCGTCATGCTGTCCAGCGGCCTGTCCGGGACCTATAATCTGGCCCGGATCCTGGCGGGAGAATGTGCGGAGCAGGGCTATGCCATGAAGGTGTTTGACTCTGTCAGCGGCGCTTTGGGTCAGGGCATGACGGTGCTGCAGCTGGCTGAGGACATCAAAAACGGCATGGACTGGGAAGAACTGACGGAGCGCCGGGCTCCGCAGCTCATCGCCAACACCTATCCCTTCTTTTCTGTGGATACGCTGGAGTATCTGGTGAAGGGCGGCCGGATCGGCAAGGTCACGGCTATGGCCGGCACCATGCTCCAGATCAAGCCCATCATCACCTTTGCACCGGACGGACAGCTGCAATCTGTGGCCAAGGTCCGGGGACGGCATCAGGTGATGCGGAAGCTGGTGGATATGGCTGTGGACCGCTGCGGCGAACACAAGCGGTACAATCTGGCGGTGGCTCATGGCGGCGCACCGGAGGAGATGGAGACCGTGCGGCAGATGCTGACAGAGGCACTGCCCAACAGCGACCACCTGTGGGACGGCGAGATCGACGGCACCCTCAGCGTCTACATCGGAGACGGCGTGCTGGGCGCTGCCGTTCAGGTGCTGGACTGACCAAAAAGCAGAATACCAGAAACAGACACCCCGCCGAGGCGGGGTGTCTCAGCGTGTCGAAAAAGTCTTTTCGCCATGCGTGGAGCAGGAATACACCGTCGGCCCAGCCGGTTTCCGTGCGCTTTGCGCCCGGAAACCGGGGGCGCAACGGGTCGAAAAAATCTTTTCTTCCCGTTGCCCTTATTTTCAGAACTTGTAAAAGTTCTGAAAATATTTGATTTCAATGGTGCGGGACACCCCTCTTGGGTTTCCCGCCCACACCCTTTCTTTCCGTCGCGGAAATCTCCATTGGCGGCACTTCGCCTGTTTCCCCTTCTTGGGTTTCCCGCGCACACCCTTCACCCGCAAGGGGTATGCGGCATCCGTAGAGCGGCAAAGCCGCTAACGGCTGCCCTACCTTACCATCGCGGAGAATTTACCACTTTATCAACAGTCTCAGACACCCCGCCTCGGCGGGGTGTCTTTCTATCATAGACAAAATGGCGGAAAATGCTTGCAAAACAGAAAAGACTGTGATACTCTTAAAATTAGAGAAATGTAACAAAGGAGGAGCGCTCATGCTGGATATTTTTGAGATCCTTGGACCAATTATGGTAGGTCCCTCCAGTTCCCACACGGCGGGAGCTGTGCGCATCGGGCGGATGGCCCGGACCCTTTTGGGAGAACCGCCGGTGAAGGCGGACATTGGATTGTACGGTTCCTTTGCGGAGACCGGCCGGGGCCACGGTACGGACCGGGCGCTGGTGGCAGGGCTGCTGGGTATGAAGCCCGATGATCTGCGAATCCCGGAGAGCTTCTCCGTGGCAAAGGAGCAGGGACTGTCCTTTGTGTTCCATCCCGCCGAGCTGCGGGAGGCTCACCCCAACACGGCAGTGCTGACGGTGGAGGGTGCCAGCGGGAAAAAGACCAAAGTGCAGGCAGCGTCCATCGGCGGCGGCCGGATCCGGGTGGATCAGCTGGATGGCGTGGCGGTGGACTTCACCGGTATCTTCAACACCCTGATCGTCCGTCACATGGACGTGCCCGGCGAGCTGGCGACCCTGACCAAAGTGCTCTCTGACGGCGGCATCAACATCGCAAATATGAGTCTGGTGCGTGACCGCCGGGGCGGCAGCGTTATGACGATTTTTGAGATCGACCAGCCGGTGCCCGCGGCGGAGCTGGAGCAGCTGAAGGCAGTACCTCAGGTGCTTGGCGTGATCTATTACGAGAAGGAGGACGACTGATATGGCCTTGAATTCCATGCAGGAGATCTTTGAAAAGGCGGCTTCCCGGTCCATCCCCTTCTGGCGGGTGGTTCTGGAAACCGATATGGAGGAGCGGCAGGTAACGGAAGAGCAGTCCATGGAAAAAATGCGGGCTGCCTGGCATGCTATGCTGGAATCTGCCGTCAGTTATCAGGGCGACCAGCGCTCCCGCAGCGGCCTTGTGGGCGGAGACGGTGCCCGGATGCGGCGTTACGCTGCGGCGGATACTACATACAGCGGCCCCTATGTGCAGGAGGTCATTGCTACGGCCCTCAGCGTAGGCGAGTCCAACGCCTGCATGCGGAAGATCGTGGCGGCACCAACCGCAGGCGCCTGCGGTGTACTGCCTGCGGTACTGGTGCCTCTGTACCAGATGGGCCGCGCCACCGAGGAAGAGATTTTGCAGGCTCTGTATACCGCTTCCGGCATCGGCGCGGTGGTCAGCTTCCGGGCCTGTATCGCCGGTGCTTCCGGCGGCTGTCAGGCGGAGATCGGCACGGCTTCCGCTATGGCGGCTGGCGCGCTGACCTCCCTGCGGGGCGGCGATCCTCAGCAGATCGGCCACGCGGCGGCTATGGCCCTGAAAAACCTGATGGGCCTGGTGTGCGACCCGGTGGCGGGTCTGGTGGAGGTCCCCTGCGTGAAGCGGAATGTGGTAGGCTCTGTCAACGCCGTCAGCTGCGCGGATATGGCGCTGGCCGGCGTGGAAAGCCGGATCCCTGTGGACGAGGTCATCGACTGCATGGGTGAGGTAGGCCGCCGGATGCCCATGGAGATGCGGGAGACCGCTTTGGGCGGTCTGGCTGCCACGCCTACCGGCAAGGCCGTCAAGGAACGGATGGAGCAGCAGGACTGACCCGAATTGAATCAAAAAAGCGTTGGGAACGGTTTCCGCTCCCAACGCTCAGCGTGTCGAAAAAGTCTTTTCGCCATGCGTGGAGCAGGAATACACCGTCGGCCCCCGGTTTCCGGGCGCAAAGCGCACGGAAACCGGGGGCCTTCCTCGAAACAGGCTCGTTTTATCCGCCACCGGCGGCACTTCGTCTGTTTCCCCCTCTTGGGTTTCCCGCACACACTCTTCCTTACCGTTGCGAAAGATTTACCTTCAAACAACAAAAAAGCGTTGGGAACAATATGTTCCCAACGCTTTTTTTGATAGTTGCGATTTTATTTGTCAAGTATGTGGACGTTGAGGTGATCGTAGGTCATTTCAACATTGTGTTTGGCGAAAGTGTCCCGCAGCTTCTCATTGATGGAGTGGTAGGCGGGCCAGTAGTTCTCCACGGTGCACCAGCAGTAAATGGTGTATTCGATGGAGCTTGCGCCGTAGTCGGTAAGATGCACCGCCGGGGCCGGGTCCGGCAGAATGTTGGCGGTGGCCTCCACGGCCTCCATACAAGCGGTCATGACGGTTTCCGTAGGTGCGTCATAGGAGGCAGTGACGGTCCGGACGATCCGGCGTCGGCCCAGAACGGTATAATTGATGATCTTGGAGGAGGAGAGGTCCTTGTTGGGCATCAGGATCATCTGACCGTTGGCGGTCTCCAGCTTCGTGTGGTTCAGACCGATTTCGCGGACAGTACCGGAGGTGCCGCCGGCTTCGATGAAGTCCCCCAGAGCGAAGGGGTGGGAGGAGAGGATCACCAGCCCCCCAGCCACGTTGCCTAAAATGTCCTCCGCTGCAAGAGTGATGCCCAGGGTCAGGACGGACAACAGCGCCGTCAGGGAGGAGGTGTTGATGCCCAGCGCTTCCGCGGTGATGATGACCGTCAGCACATAGAGGAGCACCTTTACGCTGGTGCGAATGACCTTTTGCAGCCGCTCGTTGACCTTCTGCATCCGGCTCAGCAGCCGGGTGACGACCTTCATGATGAGCCGCACAGCGATGAGGCAGACCAGCAGCGTCACCAGAGCGGAGAGGATCTTGCTGAGACTGTATCCCCCTACGGCGGTGTTCAGAATTTGCTTAATATTCATGCAATCGTATCTCCGTTACCGTCCGTTTTTCCGGTCAGCCTCAATGAGCCTCTTCAGACCCTCCACGGCCACCTTTACGGAGGCAGAGGTGTCCTCGCTCATTTTCTGGTCCAGACCTGCGGCCTCCCGCTCCTGATTCCAGATCACATGGAAGCAGCTTCCGCAGCGGCAGCCCAGCGCGGCAGCCTCCACGAACAACGCGGCGGATTCCATCTCGCTGGCCTTGACGCCCAGCCGCTTCCAGCTCTCCCACTTGGCCTTCAGCTCATAGCTGACGGGGGAGGCGTCGGGGCTGTGCTGGCCGTAAAAGCTGTCCTTGCACTGGACCACGCCGATGTGGAGGGGATAACCCATCGCCTTGGTAGCGTCTACCAATGCGTTGGTGATCTCCCAGTCCGCCACGGCGGGGAATTCGATGGGGGCGTATTCCAGACTGGTGTGCTCGAAGCGGATGGCGCCGGTGGCCACCACAATGTCGCCGGACTGCACGTTCAGGTCGATGCCGCCGCAGGTGCCAGTGCGGATGAAGGTGTCCGCGCCGCACTTGTGCAGTTCCTCCATGGCGATAGCGGCGGAGGGGCCGCCGATGCCGGTGGAGCAGGCGGTGACTTTTTCACCCAGCAGCATGCCGGTCCAGACGTTGAACTCCCGGTTGTAGGCCACCTGATGCGCGTCATCAAACAGGGCGGCGATGGCGGGCACCCGGCCCGGATCTCCGGGGAGGATGCAATACCGGCCTACGTCGCCGGGGACGCAGTGAATATGAAATTGCTTTTCCAGTTTCTGCATGACATTCACGTTCCTTTCACGCGGCCGATCCGACCGGCTGATAACCTTTCGTATAACAGATAGTATAACAGATAAAAGTCTGATTTGTAAAGCCTCGGCAAAAGGACGGGAGAGGAAGGCGGTTCTCACCACCAAATTGCCTGAAAATTGTCAATTATGCCAAATTGATTCCTTGCGCAATTCTTAACTTGAGTTTAGTGACTAAAAAATATATAATAATGGTTGTTTTGTAAGTGCAAAATGACGAAGATAGGAAGAAGCGAAGGAAAGGTGTGAAACCGACGATGTTGGATCAGAGTTATTACGAAACTGCCAACGAAATTATCAGCCGGTACCCTCTGGAGGAAAAATCCCTGATCCCCATTATTCAGGACATCCAGGCGACCTACCGGTATCTCCCGCCGGATCTTTTGGACTATGTGGCCAAAAAGATCGGCATTACAGAGACCAAGGCTTACAGCGTGGCCAGCTTTTATGAGAACTTCTCCTTTGAACAGAAGGGAAAGTATGTGCTCAAGATCTGCGACGGAACGGCCTGCCATGTCCGCAAATCCACGCCGGTGCTGCAGTACCTGCGTCAGGAACTGGGACTCAGTGAGACCAAGCAGACCACCGATGACCTGATGTTCACGGTGGAAGTGGTGTCCTGCCTGGGCGCCTGCGGTCTGGCCCCGGCCATGATGGTCAACGAGCAGGTCCATCCCAAAATGACGCCGGAAAAGGCGGCGGAGCTGCTCAAGGAGCTTCGGGCCAAGGAAGAGGAGGGGCGGAACGATGATCAGAATTGAAAACCGGTTCCAGCTCAAGCAGGTCCGGGCGGAATGCCAGGCTGAGACTAAGCAGGAAAAGTGCCGGGTGCTGATCTGCGGCGGCACGGGCTGTCTGGCCGGCGGCTCCGCCAAGCTCTATGAGCACATGAAGGAGTTGGCTGCGGAGCATGAAAACGTTCAGGTGGAGATCGGCCCGGAGATCGCCCATATCGGCGTCCACAAAAGCGGCTGCCACGGCTTCTGCGAAATGGGCCCCCTGATGCGGATCGAGCCTTACGGCTATCTCTACTTAAAGGTGCAGGAGAGCGACTGCGGCGAGATCTTTGAAAAAACGGTCCTCCGGGGTCAGCCGGTGGAGCGGCTGATGTTCCGTCAGGATAACAAGGTCTATCCCTCTGAGGAGGAGATCCCCTTCTACGCCAAGCAGACCCGCCTGGTGCTGAAAAACTGCGGCCATATCGACGCGGAGCGCATTGAGGCGGCCATTGCTGCCGGCGCTTACGAGGGCCTTGAAAAAGCCCTCTTTGAAATGACGCCCAAGGCCGTCATTCAGGCTATTACCGACTCCAAGCTCCGGGGCCGCGGCGGCGCGGGCTTCCCCGCCGGCAAAAAATGGAGCCAGGTGGCCGCCCAGAAGGAGACCGTCCGCTATGTGGTCTGCAACGGCGATGAGGGCGACCCCGGCGCGTTTATGGACCGCAGCATCATGGAGGGCGATCCTCACCGAATGATCGAGGGTATGCTGATCGCAGCCTATGCCGTAGGCGCGCAGGAGGGCTATATCTATGTCCGCGCAGAGTATCCTCTGGCCATTGAACGCCTGAAGCTGGCCATTGCGCAGGCGGAGGAAGCCGGATTCCTGGGTGACAACATTCTGGGTACGGACTTCTGCTTCCGTCTGCATATCAACCGGGGCGCCGGCGCCTTTGTCTGCGGCGAGGGCAGCGCATTGACCGCCTCCATCGAGGGCAAGCGGGGTATGCCCCGCGTCAAGCCGCCCCGCACTGTGGAGCACGGCCTGTGGGAGAAGCCCACGGTCCTCAACAACGTGGAGACCTACGCCAACGTGCCCATGATCATTCAGCGCGGTGCGGAGTGGTACCGGGGGATCGGTACGCCGGAAAGCCCCGGCACTAAGGCGTTCGCCCTTACCGGCAACGTGTGCAACACCGGTCTGATCGAGGTCCCCATGGGCACGCCTCTGCGTGATATCGTGTTTGACGTGGGCGGCGGTATCCCCAACGGAAAGAAGTTCAAGGCCGTCCAGATCGGCGGTCCCTCCGGCGGCTGCCTGTCCGAAAAGGATCTGGACCGCCACATGGACTTTGACTCCCTCACCAAGATCGGCGCCATGATCGGCTCCGGCGGCATGGTGGTCATGGACGAGGACACCTGCATGGTAGAGGTGGCCCGGTTCTTCATGAGCTTTACCCAGCGTGAAAGCTGCGGCAAGTGCGTTCCCTGCCGGGAGGGTACCCAGCGGATGCTGGAGATCCTGGAGCGCATCGTGGCCGGTCAGGGCACCATGGAGGATCTGGATACCCTCCGGGATCTGGCGGATATGATCGAGAATACCGCCCTGTGCGGCCTGGGCAAGAGCGCGCCCAAGCCGGTCATCAGCACCCTCAACGCCTTCCGGGACGAGTATGTGGCCCATATTCGGGACCGCCGCTGTCCCGCCGGCGTCTGCTCCAAGCTTCGGGTGTACAGCATCGACCCCGCCAAGTGCAAGGGCTGCTCCAAGTGCGCCCGGAACTGCCCGGCGTCGGCCATTCACGGTACGCTGAAGTCGCCGTACACCATTGATCAGGACGCCTGCATCCGCTGCGGAAGCTGCGTGGAGCAGTGTGCCTTCGGCGCGATCACCGTAGAGAAGTAAGGAGGATGCTGCTATGGGATTTATGACCATTGACGGTCAGCGGGTGGAATTTACCAACGAACCCAATGTTCTGACCGTGATCCGCAATGCGGAGATCGATATACCGACCCTTTGTTACCATTCCGAACTGTCCATTTACGGTGCCTGCCGTCTGTGCACCGTAGAGGATGACCGGGGCAAGACCTTTGCCTCCTGTGCGGAGCCGCCCCGGGACGGCATGGTGATCTACACCAATACCCCCCGGCTCATGCGCTACCGCCGGACGATCCTGGAGCTGCTGCTGGCAGCCCACGACCGGGACTGCACCACCTGCGTGAAAAGCGGCGAGTGCCATCTGCTGGAGCTGGCTCACCGCATGGGCGTGGACCGGATCCGCTTCAAGAACCGGGAGGCCAAGTATCCCATCGACGAAAGCTCTCCCGCCATCGTTCGCAACCCCAATAAGTGCATTCTCTGCGGCGACTGCGTCCGTATGTGCGACAATGTCCAGTCCGTGAACGCCATCGACTTTGCCTACCGCGGCACCAGCACGCTGGTGACCCCGGCCTTCAACAAGACCATCGCCCAGACCAACTGCGTCAACTGCGGCCAGTGCCGGGTGGTGTGTCCCACCGGCGCCATCAGCATCAAGACCAACATCGATGAGGTCTGGGACGCGCTGGCGGACCCCAACACCATTGTGGTGGCGCAGGTGGCTCCGGCGGTCCGTGTGGCGCTGGGCGACAAGTTCGGCATCCCCAAGGGCGAAAACGTCATGGGCAAGCTGGTCAATGCCCTGCACCGACTGGGCTTCCATGAGGTCTATGACACTACCTACGGTGCGGACCTCACCGTGATCGAGGAGGCGGAGGAGCTGCTGGAGCGGATCTCCAGCGGCGCCAAGGGTCCCCTGTTCACCTCCTGCTGCCCTGCCTGGGTCAAGTTCTGCGAGACCCGGTATCCGGAGCTGGCGGACAATATTTCCACCTGCCGCTCTCCCCAGCAGATGTTCGGCGCGGTGATCCGGGAATACTACCGCAATCCTGAGATCAATCAGGGCAAGAAGCTGGTGTCGGTGTCCATCATGCCCTGCACCGCCAAGAAGGAGGAGATCCTCCGCCCTGAGTCCATGACCAATGGCCGACAGGACGTGGACTATGTGCTGACCACCACCGAGGTGGCCTCCATGATCCGCAAGTCCGGTATCCGCTTTGAGAATATCGACGGCGAGTCCACCGATATGCCCTTTGGTATCGGTTCCGGCGGCGGCGTTATCTTTGGCGTCACCGGCGGCGTGACGGAGGCGGTGCTCCGCCGCCTTCAGACCGGCCACAGCCGGGTGGAAATGGACCGCATCCGCACCAGCGGCGTCCGGGGCGATGAAGGCTTGAAGGAACTGACCTTTGACTACATGGGCAAGGAGATCCGCGCCGCAGTGGTCAACGGTCTGGGCAATGCCGACAAGCTCGTCAAGCGTATCCAGAGCGGCGAGGTCAGCTATGACTTCGTGGAGGTCATGGCCTGCCGCCGTGGCTGTATCATGGGCGGCGGCCAGCCGGTCGGCGCCGGTCCCCGGACCCGGAAGGCCCGCGCCAAGGGACTGTATGATACCGACGTCAACATGCAGATCAAAAAGTCCAACGAGAACCCCATGGTCCTTGCTCTGTACGAGGGCCTGCTGAAGGGCAAGACCCATCAGCTTCTGCACCGTAATCTGGGCAGCACGGAGAACTGAATCACAGAACAGCCGCTGCGGAAACTCCGCGGCGGCTGTTCTCTGCGTATGGGGAGAGGCTCTGAGTGCCCTGAAAACTGATGAAAAAGCTGCGAAAATCTTTCTCACCGTGGAAGAAAGAAATCAAAAGCCAGCCCCCACGGGCTGGCTTTGAGACTGTCGATAAAGTGGTAATTTCTCCGCGACGGTAAGGAAGGGTGTGTGCGGGAAACCCAAGAAGGGTGTCCTGCACCATTGAAATCCTAAGCTTTCAGAACTTTTATGAAGTTCTGAAAACTTATTCAGTGGGGCGAAAAAGCACTTTCGCCCCGCTGAAAGCCGCCCCTACGGGCTGGCTTTTGGCTTATTAGAATGTCCAGCGGGAAATGTCCGTATCGATGCTGTAAGCGTCAACGGTATCCGACCCGGTGCTGCCGGGGAATATGAGGGACTGGCCGTCGCTGTCCAGCGTCAGGGGAAACCAATCAGGGCAGATGACCTCCCGGCCGTACTCATCGGTGAGAACAGCCGCTGATTCCAGAATATCCCCGGCGGCAAAGGGGAAGGAGAGAGGCTCCAGCCGATAGAAGGTGGCGTTGTCATAGCCCCGGTAGCTGGTCTGCTCATCGGCGCTGATGGGCCGCGCCCAGGCGATCAGCCGCTGGTTTTTGAACAGGCCTACCCGAATGGAAACAGCCTTCGTCCGGGGGATCAGGATATTGTCCAGCTGCGTGCTGAGCGTCAGGGCATACTCCATGGCGTCCGGCAGGGTCAGCTTGCCGTTTTCAATCTGCGCCCGGCCTTGGAGATCCGCATCCACAAGATTGGCAACGTCCGGCAGGGAGCCGGAATACAGACCGGAATACGTTTGCAGGGGCTGGGTCTGCCGGGTGCCGTCCGGCATGACGAATACCGCGGTGATGGCGATGTCATCCGTCAGTTCGCAGGTCAGCTCCGCTGAGAATTTCTCGCTGACCGGCTGCCCCTTCTGATCCGGCTCAGACAGGACGGTTTTGCTGTTGGCGTCGCGGCCGTTGTCCACTGAAAATTCAACGCGCATGCCCTCTATGTAGGTTTTGGGGACGGCATAGACGGAGAAGGTCACGGCGTTTTTGGACAGATCAGCGGATACCAGCTCCGTTCCATAGTCCGCCGTCAGGCTGTTCTGCTGTTTGAGAATTTCCTCCACCTGACCGGAGATATTGTATACCTGATTGGACATACTGCGCTCCATCTGGTTGATCCGGTTGTAAACGCCGTCAAACCGCGAACCGATCAACTCAATGGAATCATAGATATTGTAGGCGGCACACAATACCGCCAGCGCGGCCAGCACATAGGGCCATTTCTTCCGGGGCTTCGGAGCCGGCAGGGCGGCGATGTACCGCGCCGTGATCTCCTCCACCATTTTCAGCTGGGCGTCCGTCAATTCGCCGCTGTCCGGGGCAGAGGCCGTCTCCGGCGCTTCCTCCACTCCCAGCAGCCAGCCTACGGTCACACCGAACCGGCGGCTGAGGGCCACCAGCTTGTCGATCTCCGGCAAGGCAGTATCTGATTCCCACTTGTAAATGGACTGCCGGGAAACGCCCAGCTCCGCGCCCAGTGTCTCTTGGGACAATCCGGCCTCTTTTCGCTTCAGGGCGATCCGCTGGCCTGTGGTCATACGCGTCACATCCTTTCGTGGGAACAGTATCGCTGAAAGCGGGCAAAATCGCCACCAACTTCCCGGCGAAATTTGTAAACCGTGGGTTTACACAGGGGTTTTACAGCTTTTTTTCGTAGAGATTCAGGGGACAGTGGACGTAGCCCATGAAGAAGGTGTCCACCGTTCCGGCGAGGCGGTAGCCGATGGCGGGGTAGAGGTGGTTGGAAACGGCGTTGCCCACGCCAGTGTCGAACCGCATGACGGTCTTGCCCTGACTGCGGGCGGTGTCTTCAGCAAAGGCCACCATCTGCCGGGCAAGGCCCTGCCCCGCCCGGTCAGGATGGATGGTCAGGGTGTGGATAACGGCCACCTGATCGTCCTCGGCGGGGATGGACCAGCCGCCGTTTTTGTATTCCGGCAGCTGGACGCCGTTGAGATTCATGCTGCCCCAGACTGTGCCGTCCTCGTCCACGCCTACATACAGGGTCCCAGCGTTGAAAATGCTCCGGGCGGTGTCGGCGGTGGGGTAAGCGCCCCGCTTCCAGCCGGTGTAGTGGAGGCCGGTGGCGTCCTCATGGTCTAAAATAGCCTCATAGACGGCGGCTACGGCAGGCAGGTCGGATTCCTTGGCAATACGGATCATGGTGTTTCCTCTCTTTTCTCTCATTTTCAAAAACAGGCGTACCGGATGGTACGCCTGTTTGGTGGTTATTCGGATCTGGAGTTGTTTTCCTGCTTGGGCTCAGGCTTCCCGTCAGACGGCGCTTCGTCAGAGGATGGTTTATCCTCGTTGTTCGTCTCCCCGTCGGCGGGAGCGTTCTCCGGGGCCTTGATCTTCTCGGAGATCATGTGGACCTTCCGGGCGGCAGGCTCGATGACCTCCGGCTGAGAGGGGCGGAAGCCATTCTCGTGGGCCAGAGTGGAGGCGTAGGCGTCCTCTACGGTGGAGGGGTCCCGGCCCTCGATGATGGCTACCATCTCCGCGCCGGTGATGGTCTCTTTCTCCAGCAGGTAGGCCACCACCTTGTCCATGTCCTCCCGGTTTTCCCGGATGATGTTCACGGCGTCGGCATAGCACTTGTCCAGGATATCCTTCACGGCCTTGTCCATAGCGGCGGCGGTGTCCTGCGCGCAGTCCAGACCGTAGCCGCCGTCCAGATACTGGCTGCGGCGGGAGGCCAGAGCCATCATGCCGAACTGGTCGCTCATGCCGAACATGGCAACCATGTTCCGGGCCACGCCGGTGGCCTCCTGGATGTCCTGAGAGGCGCCGTTGGTCATGGTGTTCATCACCACTTCCTCGGCGGCGCGGCCACCCATGGACACGGCGATTTTCGCCATCAGCTCGTCCCGGGTCCGCAGTTCGGTCTTATCCTCCTCCGGCATCAGCAGGGTGTAACCCAGCGCGCCCTGGGTGTGGGGGACAATGGTGATCTTCTGGACCGGTTCTGTGTTCTTCTGCTTGTAGGCCACCATGGCGTGACCGACCTCGTGGTAGGCCACCAGCTTTTTCTCAAATTCCGTCAGGACGCTGCCCTTTTTCTCCGTACCGGCGATGACCAGCTCAAAGGCGGCCAGCAGGTCCTCCTGGATCACCAGCTTGCGGCCTTTTCGGACGGCCCGGAGAGCGGCCTCATTCACAAGGTTGGCGAGATCCGCGCCCACGCAGCCGGCGGTGGCCAGCGCCACCTTTTTCAAGTTGACGTCCTCGGCCAGCTTGATGTTCCGGGTATGGACCTGAAGGGTGGCCAGACGGCCCGCCAGATTGGGACGGTCAATGATGATGCGGCGGTCGAACCGGCCGGGCCGCAGAAGGGCCTGATCCAGCACCTCGGGCCGGTTGGTGGCGGCCAGAAGGATGATGCCCTTGGTGGGGTCAAAGCCGTCCATTTCGGCAAGAAGCTGGTTCAGGGTCTGCTCCCGCTCATCATTGCCGCCGAAGCGCCCGGAGTCACGGGATTTGCCGATGGTGTCGATCTCATCGATGAATACGATACAGGGGGCTACCTTGGCGGCCTCCTTAAAGAGGTCACGGACACGGGACGCGCCCACGCCCACGAACATCTCCACAAAGTCGGAGCCGGAGATGGAGAAGAAGGGCACATTGGCTTCGCCGGCCACGGCCTTGGCCAGCAGCGTTTTGCCGGTGCCCGGAGGGCCTACCAGCAAAGCACCCTTGGGGAGCTTGGCACCGATGTCGGTATATTTCTTGGGATTGTGCAGGAAGTCGATGATCTCCGTCAGGGATTCCTTGGCCTCGTCCTGACCGGCCACATCGGCAAAGGTGACGCCGGTCTGCTTTTCCATGTAGACCTTGGCGTTGGCCTTACCTACGCCGCCGATCCCGCCCATGCCTCCCATGCCGCCTTTTTTCGCCATGATCCGCATGACGAGGGAGAACATGAGCATGATGAACACAAAGGGCAGAATGAAGTTGATGGCGAACAGAAGGAGCGGGCTCATCTGAGGCTCGTACTTCGTGTCATAGTCTGTTTTTCCGGCCTCATGCATCCGCTCCACCAGGGTGTCATTAGACTCCATCTTCACGGTAAAGAGCTTCAGCGCCGCGGTATGCTCCTTGCCGTCGGCGTCGGTAAAAGCGTAAACGGCCTTGCCGTCCTGATCCGTGGACTTGGTGTAGGCGGTGCCGTTCTCAGCGGTGTAGACATAGCCGTCCTTGGGGACGATATACAGCAGGCCCTCGGAGAGGTCCACGGTGACGTCCTCCACCTGCTTGTCCTCCATCATGGCGATGAAATCGCTGTACTTGATGTTGATGTTGGAGGCCTGCTTTCCGGCGGACCCCATGTAGCTGCTGGTGCAGTAGAACACCAGCGTCAGCACCAACGCCCAGGCCGCCAGCTTGACAGCGCCCAGCAGATTGCGGTTGCCCCGTCGGTTTTTATTGTTTTTATCGTTCTGGTCCATTGAGAACTCCTTTCAGAGTGTGTGAAATTAAAAAGCAGTATAGCACAACCTCCTTGAAACCACAAGGAAAAGAGACTGCCTTTTCATAAACTTTCTGTAAATTCAGACGCGCTAAGGCGGAACGATTTTTCAAATTCATCTTTATTGTGGACCGGTTCTGTGATATACTGTAAAAAGTATACCCCGCAGATTTTGACAAATTCCGATCGTGAGAGGATTTCAATATGACAGACGAAAGAAAAGACCAGCTGACCGCCGAGGCCGACGGCCTCATTGAAGGCCGCAACGCGGTGATCGAAGCCCTGCGGACGGAGGCCAGCATCGACAAAATTTTCATCCAGAAGGGTGAGGTGGACAAGACCCTGGGCCACATCGCCTCCAAGGCCCGGGCGGCGGGCATCGTGGTGGTGGAGGCCGACAGGCGGAAGCTGGACGGCATGAGCCGCACCCACGCCCATCAGGGCGTCATCGCTCTGGCAGCGGTGCGGGAGTACGTCAGTGTAGACGATATTCTGGCAGATGCCGCCGCCAAGAACGAGTCGCCCCTGATCGTGGTGTGCGACGAGATCTCCGACCCCCACAATCTGGGCGCCATCATCCGGACGGCTTATTGCGCCGGCGCTCACGGCGTGGTCATTCCCAAGCGCCGCAGTGCGGGCCTGACCAGCGTGGTGGCCAAGACCTCCGCAGGCGCGGTGTCTCACATGAAGGTGGCTCGGGTGCCCAATATCCCCTCCTTGCTGAAGGACCTGAAAAAGCAGGGGGTCTGGGTATTCGGCACGGCGGCCAACGGCACCACCGGCCTGTATGACGCGGACCTGAAGGGCGCCGCCGCCATCGTCATCGGCAGCGAGGGGGACGGCATGACCCGTCTGGCTGCCGAAAACTGCGATTTTCTGGTGAGCATCCCCATGAAGGGTGATCTGAATTCCCTGAACGCCAGCGCCTCGGCAGCGATCCTGCTGTATGAGGCCGTGCGTCAGCGGATGAACTGAGAAGTTTGGAGAGAACACGGTGTCAAAGGATGTCGAGAAAACAGAATACGGCACAGGCACCTGGGATACGCCGCCGTCTGACGAGGATTATACCTTAGAGGAAATTTTGGCGGAGTACGGCTCCAGCCGCCAGCAGAAAATCATGGAAGAGGTGGAGCGTGAGACCGCTCCGGCAGAGCCGGATACGCCCAAGGCACCGGCTTCTGAACAGCCTTCCGCCCCTAAACCGACAGAGACGGCCCCTTCCCCAACACCCAAATCAGCAATGGCTCGCTGGGAGGAACGGATCGCTTCGGCGGCGCTGGAACAGGACGGGGAGGACCCCCTTGCCGACGATTCGGACCCGGAGGAAGAACCCCGGACAGATGACGGCCCGGAGCCGGAGGCCACCCGCTTCCTGAGTCTGGAAGAACTGGTAGGGACAACGGTAGGGGCCGTGATGGAGGAGCACCACGAAACGCTGCTGAAGCCGAAATGGGGGCTGTTCTCCCGGAAGCGGCAGGAGGAAACGGAGCAGCTCTACGATTCCATGGAAGCCCCGGAGGAATCGGTAAAGCCTCTTACCGAGGCAGAGAGCATCGGGGAAGAACCGGAGCTCAGCGAGGTCGCGTCTGAGGAGCGGGAAGCCTATAAGAGCCGTCACCGGTCTCTGGGGTTTGCCTTTTTTACAGCGCTGGTGCCTATCGCCGCTATGGCGGCGGAGCAGTCCGGCGTCACGGTCCCCTTCTGGACCGGAGACCGGCAGACCCAAGGCGTTGCCATGCTGGCCTGTCTGCTGATCGAATTGGTGCTGTGCTGGCACGTGCCGGTGTACGCGATCCGGAAGCTGAGTGAAAAACGCTGCGTCAGCGCACTGCTGGTGTCATTGGCGGTGCTGGCGGCGGTGGTGGACTGCGCGTTGTGGCTGCTTGTTCCGGGGCGGGGAGAAGCGCTTCCCTATACCGCTGCGGCGGGACTGGCGCTGTGCTTTGCCCAGTGGGGCATCAGCCGGGAAAGCCGGGGCAGCTATGATAGCTTCCGTTTGGCATCGCTGGACGATCACCCCCCTTACTTGGTCACGGAAACTCCAAGGGGTGCCTGCAAGCAGAGGGGAGACCTGCGGGGCTTTTACACCACCGCCATGCGGGATGATTATGCCTCCCGTCTTCAGACGGTGTTCCTGCCGGTGATTTTTATGGCCGCGCTGGTATTCGCGGGCTTGACCTCTTTGGGACGTGGACACGGAATTGACTTCCTGCGGAACTGGTCCGTGATCCTGACAGCGGGAGCCACCTGTTCCCTGCCGCTGTGCTGGAGCCTGCCATGGTCCCGGCTGACCCGCCGACAGCAGAAAAGCGGCTGTGCCGTGGCGGGATGGGACGGCGCGGCCCGGGTAGGAAAGCGCCGGGGCATGATCCTGACGGATACCGACCTGTTCCCGCCGGGGACCATCCGGCTCAACGGTGTGAAGGTCTACGGCGAGGAACTGGGAAAGGTGTCGGCTTATGCGGCGGCAGCCGCCCGTGCGGCGGGCTGCGGCCTGGAGCGGGTCTTTGAGGGACTGGCGGTGGGGGAGAACGCCCCACGGGAAACGGCTCAGGACCTGAGCTTCTATGAGCAGGGCGGCTTTGGCTGCACGATCCACGGGGAATCCGTCCTGTTGGGGACGGCCTCCTTCCTGCGGAAGCAGGATGTGCGTCTGCCCAGCAACATCAATCTGAAAACCGGCATTTTCCTGGCCATCGATCATCAGCTGGCGGCGGTGTTCGCTGTGAAGTACGAGGCGTCGGAAAATGTGGATTACGCGCTGCGGACCCTGCGCCGCAGCCGGATCACGCCGATTCTGGCAGTGCGGGACCCCAACATCACCCCGGCGCTGCTGAAGCGGAAGTTCTACAAGAAGATCAAGGTGGAGTATCCGCAGCTGACGGACCGGGTGGCCCTCAGCGAAGCGGAGGAGGACCGGGGCCTGCCCCGGGCGCTGCTGCTGCGGGAGGGCCTGCTGCCCTACGCCGAAGCAGTGGTGGGCAGCCGCCGTCTGCGAACGGCGGTGCGCCGGGCAACCTGGCTGTCCCTGGCGGGCAGCGCCGCCGGCGTTTTGCTGACGGCGTATCTGGTGTCTCTGGGGAAGTTCGATTTGCTCACCCCCTTGTCCCTGACGGTGTTTTTGCTGCTGTGGACCCTGCCGGTGCTGCTGATGAGCGACTGGACCGGCCGATATTGACACTTGACAGAATAAAGTACCGGGAGGCAGGCTTTTTCCCTGCCTCCCGGTACTTTTTCGCACTGTCCGGGACCAAAAGACTTTTTTTCAAGAAAAATGATTTTTGCGGGACCCCACAAAAATAGGCGACCCTTTTTGCCTACCCCTCCAAAATGTAAGATCTCACAAAATTCTTGTTGTATTGCCTGTGAAAAAGCGGTATAATTAACACATTGAGTGAGTCTCAATGGTTGACAGATCTTTTATCGGCCCATTCGGGCCGTGTCAACAGCATCAACATAAGGAGTGGAACAAACATGAGCTATTCAGTACAGAACATCCGTAACGTCTGCCTGCTGGGTCACAGCGGCAGCGGTAAGACTTCTCTGGCAGAGAGCCTGCTGTTTATGACCGGCGCCATCGACCGTATGGGCAGAGTCGCGGACGGCAATACCGTTTGTGATTATGATCCCGAAGAGGTCAAGCGTCAGATCTCTCTGTCCACCGCTGTGGCGCCTATCGACTATAAGGGCTGCCGCATCAACGTGCTGGATACTCCGGGCGCATTCGACTTTTCCGGCGAAGTGATGGAGGCCCTCCGGGCCGCCGATGCCGCCATCATCGTGGCCTCCGCCAAGGACGGTGTGTCCGTGGGCGTTGAGAAGGCGTGGAAGTATTGCGAAGAGCGGAATATGCCCCGCTTTATCTATATCTCCAAGATCGACGAGGATCACAGCGACTATAACGCCACCTTTGATGCGCTCCGTGAGCGCTTCGGCAACAAGATCGCTCCCGTTGTGGTGCCTACGCTGGACGAAAACAAGAAAGTCACCGGCCTCATGGACATCCTGAATAAGCGCGCCTATGAGATGCAGGACGGCAAGCGTGTGGAGATCGAGCTGCCTGAGGATAAGGTGGCCGTCATCAACGAGTTCAACGATGCGCTGAAGGAATCCGTGGCGGAGACCAGCGAGGAATTCATGGAGCGCTTCTTCAACGGCGAGGACTTCACCTACGCCGAGATGGCTCAGGGCCTCCGTCAGGGCGTCCGTGAGCTGAGCGTATTCCCCGTGCTGTGCGGCAGCGCCGTGGCTGATATGGGCACTCTGATGCTGCTGGACAACATCATGGAGCTGCTGCCCTCTCCCGAGCAGGGCAACTATCATAAGGCCACTCTGGCTGACGGCACCACCGAGGAATTCGTGGTGTCCGCCGGTGGTGTGCCCACGGCTTTCGTGTTCAAGACCATTTCTGACCAGTACGGCAAGTACTCCTTCGTGAAGGTCCTCTCCGGCAGCATCACGCCGGATATGACCATGGTCAATGCCCGCACCGGCGACAACGAGAAGCTGGGCCGCCTGTATACCATGCGGGGCAAGAAGGCCACCGAGGTCAAGGAGCTGGTGTGCGGCGATATCGGCGCCATCGCTAAAATGGATAAGGTCAAGACCGGCGATACCCTGTGCGACAGCCGTAAGGTTGTGGCATTGAAGGGCATCCCCTTCGCTGAGCCCTGCTACTCTGTTGCCATCGCCCCCAAGACCCGCGGCCAGGACGATAAGGTGGCTCAGGGCCTGAACCGTCTCAATGAGGAGGACCCCTCCTTCTCCGTGGTCAACAACGCCGAGACCCATCAGATGGTCCTCTCCGGCGCCGGCGATATGCAGGTGGATGTGCTGGTCAGTAAGCTCAAGACCCGCTTCAACGTGGAAGTGGAGCTGAGCCCTGTCCGCGTGGCTTACCGTGAGAAGATCCGCAAGACCGTGCAGAAGCAGGGCCGTCATAAGAAACAGACCGGCGGCAGCGGCCAGTTCGGTGACGTGTGGATCCGCTTCGAGCCCCAGACCGAGCAGGATGACATGATCTTCGCTGAGGAAGTGTTCGGCGGCTCTGTGCCCAAGAACTATTTCCCCGCTGTGGAAAAGGGCCTGCGGGAGGCCTGCGTCCACGGTCCTCTGGCCGGTTATCCGGTGGTGAATCTGAAGGCCGTTCTGTATGATGGCTCCTATCACCCCGTTGACTCCTCCGAAATCGCATTCAAGACCGCCGCTCAGCTGGCCTACAAGGCCGCTCTGCCTGAGGCCAACCCCTGCCTGATGGAGCCTGTGGGCGAGCTGAAGGTCACCGTGCCTGACAGCTACATGGGCGATGTCATGGGTGACCTGAACAAGCGCCGCGGCCGCGTCATGGGTATGGACCCTGCCGGCAATGGCGAGCAGGTTATCACCGCTGAGGTCCCCATGGGCGAGATGAGCACCTATGCCATCGACCTCCGCTCCATGACCCAGTCCCGCGGCACCTTTACCCTGCACTTTGTCCGCTATGAGGATTGCCCTCCCGCGGCGCAGGAGAAGGCGATCGCTGAGGCTAAGGCCCGGAACGAGGAATAAGATCAACCAGTGTGGCCGGGGAAGCGATCGCTTCCCCGGCCGCTGTATCTGTGTGGGATAGTCCCAGGGCAGTTCAATAGCTCTAACAAAGCGTGAACAATTTTAGGTTCTTTTAAAAAGTTGCATTTGCAACTTGCAAATAGAAACGATTCCTGATATACTACACTCACAAAGCAAAAAACGCTCAAGGAAAGAGCAAAGATAAGGTAATTATTTAAGGAGGATACATCTATGAAGAAGTGGGTTTGCAAGGTTTGCGGTTACATTTATGAGGGTCCCGAGGCTCCCGTCGAGTGCCCCGTCTGCCACGCCAAGAATGCGTTTGAAGAGGTCAAGGGCGAGCTGAAGCTGGCTGCTGAGCACAAGTTCGGCATCTACGCAGAGACCGTGAAGAACAACGCCGACATCTCCGAAGAGGATAAGAAGTACATCTTCGATCAGCTCATGGCCAACTTCAACGGCGAGTGCAGCGAGGTGGGTATGTATCTGTGCATGGCCCGGATCGCTCACCGTGAGGGCTATCCTGAGATCGGCCTCTACTGGGAAAAGGCCGCTTATGAGGAAGCCGAGCACGCCGCTAAGTTCGCCGAGCTGCTGGGCAGCGACCTGGAGAGCAACATGACCGCCTCCACCGAGAAGAATCTGGCCTGGCGTGTGGACTGCGAGTACGGTGCTACTGCCGGCAAGTTTGAGCTGGCCGCCTGCGCCAAGAAGAACGGTCTGGACGCTATTCATGACACCGTCCATGAGATGGCCCGCGACGAGGCCCGTCACGGCAAGGCTCTGGAGGGCATGCTGAAGCGTTACTTCAACAAGTAAGTTCCGTAAAAACCAAAATCTTTTGAGGGGGAATCGGGAAACCGGTTCCCTCTCTTTTTGCGTCCCGTGTGTCTTACCCGCGTCCACTGTCGGATATATCTGCGTGAAAACAAGAGAAATGTGCCCCGTGCAAATTATGTCCTATTTTGCTGTTTTTCTGTCATGTTGACTGATTTGTTCTAACATACTAAAATGCGGTCCGCAGATATCTGCGGACCGCATTTTGACGATATGGACAGTGAACCGTTTGGATGCTGCTTTTATAGCTTTTCCAGCAGATAATCCACGAACTGGGCGCAGGAGGCCCCGTCCCGGTGGCCGGTCATGACCACCCGCCGCTCCGTTTCCGCGCAGAGGCTCATAGCGGCGGCGAGCTGATCTGCCTTGTCCGCCATGGCGATGTGCCGCAGCAGTAGCTCTGCCGCTTTCAAAATGCTGGCGGGATTGGCGTAGTCCCCCTCGCCGTCAGCGATGAGACGGGGGGCGGTGCCGTGGACGGCCTCGAACATAGCATATTGACTGCCAGTGTTGGCACTGCCCGCTGTGCCTACGCCGCCCTGGATCTGGGCGGCCTCGTCGGTGATGATGTCGCCGTACAGATTGGGCAGGACGAACACCTGAAACCTGCTGCGGATCTCCGGGTTCACCAAATTGGCGGTCATAATGTCGATGTACCAGTCCTCGGCGGTGATCTCCGGGTAGTCTGCCGCAACCTCATGGCAGATGCGGGTGAACATTCCGTCGGTCTTTTTCATAATGTTGGCCTTGGTGACGATGGCCACATTGGTTTTGCCGTTGGCCCGGGCAAAGTCAAAGGCGGCCTTGGCGATCCGGCGGGTACCGGCGTCTGTGGTGACCTTGAAATCCATGCTCAGCATACCGGGCACCTCAACGCCCCGGCTGCCCAGAGCGTATTCGCCCTCCGTATTCTCCCGGAAGAAGGTCCAGTCGATGCCCAGCTTCGGGACGGATACAGGCCGCACGTTGGCAAACAGGTCCAGCTCCCGGCGCATGGCCACATTGGCGCTTTCCAGCGTACCGCCCTTGGGAGTCTCCGTGGGGCCTTTCAGCAGCACGTCGCAGTCCTTGATGGAGGCCAGCACCTCGTCAGGAATGGCCTTTCCCTGGGCCGTGCGGTTTTCGATGGTCAGCCCCTCGATGTCCCGCAGCTCCGCCCGGCCGACGGCAAGCTCTGCTGCCAGCAGCTTTTCCAACACCCGCCGGGCCTGGGCCATGAGGATGGGACCGATGCCGTCACCGGGGATCAGGCCGATGACGATGCGCTCCATGCGGGAAAAGTCCTTGGCAGGGGAGCCCTGGGCCATTCGCTCCTGCCGGTTTAACTGCTCAGTCAGTAAGGCACGGAAATGCGCCGCCGCCTGCTCGATATATGCGTTCTGATCCATCAGTCATTGCCTTCTTTCGTGTAATTCAGCAGACCGCCTGCCCGGAGCATCGCTGCCTGCCGCTTGGTGAAGCTGCCGCAGACGGGGATTTCACGGTTTCCGGCGTGAAGCGTCATGGTGCCGCTGTCCAGACCGGCGTCGATGCCGGTGAGGGTCAGGGTCTCGCCCTGGGTCAAGGCGTCATAGTCATCGGGGTCGGCAAAGGTCAGGGGCAGGATACCGGCATTGATGAGGTTGGCGGCGTGGATACGGGCGAAGCTCTTGGCGATGACTGCCCGGACACCTAAGTACAGGGGCACCAGCGCCGCGTGTTCCCTTGAGGAACCCTGTCCGTAGTTGCTTCCACCTACCAAAATGGTCTCCCCGGCTGCCTTGGCGTTTTGGGCGAACTCCTTGTCGCACACGGCGAAGCAGAACTCCGACAGCTTGGGGATGTTGGAGCGGTAGGGGAGGATCTTGGAGCCGGCAGGCATGATGTGGTCGGTGGTGATGTTGTCCCCGACCTTTAGGGTCAGCTTGGCGGTGATGGCGTCCCCCACAGGCTTGCCCTGAGGGAATTCCTTGATGTTGGGACCGCGAAGCACCTCCAATTGGGCCGCATCCTCCGGGGCGGCAGGGGCCAGCACGGCGCTGTCGTCAATGAGGAAGTGGTCCGGCATCTCCACATGGAGGGCCTCCATCCCCAGGTCCCGGGGATCGGTGATCTCGCCGGTGAGGGCGGCGGCCACGGCGGTCTCCGGGGACACCAGATACACCTTGGCATCCGCCGTACCGCTGCGGCCCTCGAAGTTGCGGTTGAAGGTCCGCAGGCTCACACCGCCGGAGTTGGGGGAGAAGCCCATACCGATACAGGGGCCGCAGGCACATTCCAGCAGCCGCGCACCGGAGACCAGAATATCCGACAGCGCGCCGCAGTTGGCCAGCATGGTCAGGACCTGCCGGGAGCCGGGGGACACGGACATACTGACAGAGGGGGACACGGTCCTGCCCTTCAGCATAGCGGCGGTTTTCAGCAGATCGTACAGAGAGGAATTGGTGCAGGAGCCGACGCAGACCTGATCCACCTTGACGCCCTTCAGACTGCGGACGGGCACCACCTTATCCGGCATGTGGGGGCAGGCGATCAGCGGCTCCAGCGTGTCCAGATCAATGTGGATAATCCGGTCATAGGCCGCATCGGGATCAGCGGAAAGGGGTGTGAAGTCGGCTTCCCGCCCCTGGGCCTTCAAAAAGGCGCGGGTCACTTCATCGGAGGGGAAGATGGAGGTAGTAGCCCCCAGCTCTGTACCCATATTGGTGATGGTGGCCCGCTCCGGAACGGACAGTCCGGCGATGCCGGGACCACCCCATTCCATCACATGCCCCACGCCGCCCTTGACGGAGAGGAGCCGCAGGACCTCCAAGCTGATGTCCTTGGCGGTGACGAAGGGACGCAGCGCACCGGTCAGCTCGACCTTGATGACCCTGGGCATGGTAATGTAGTAGGCTCCGCCGCCCATAGCCACGGCTACGTCCATGCCCCCCGCGCCGAAGGCCAGCATCCCGATACCGCCGCCGGTGGGGGTGTGACTGTCGGAGCCGATGAGGGTCTGCCCCGGTACGCCGAAGCGTTCCAGATGCACCTGATGGCAGATGCCGTTGCCGGGGCGGGAGAACCAGATGCCGTGCTTGGCGGCAACGGATTGGATGTACCGGTGATCGTCGGCGTTTTCAAAGCCGGATTGGAGGGTGTTGTGGTCGATATAGGCCACGGATCGCTTTGTTTTGACCCGGTCAATGCCCATAGACTCAAATTCCAGATAGGCCATGGTGCCGGTGGCGTCCTGGGTCAGGGTCTGGTCGATGCGCAGGGCCACCTCAGCCCCCGGCTCCATGCTGCCGCTGACCAGATGAGCGGCGATCAGCTTTTCTGTCAGTGTCTTTCCCATGGTTCAGCCCTCCTTTTGGATGATGTCTGCCAGATTGGCCCGGGCGTTTTCCACATGGCGCAGGGACGCCTCCGCGGCCCGGTCCCCATCGTGGGCGGCAAGGGCCTCGTAGATGGCGGTGTGCTCCTCTAAGGCGTGGACCGCTCGGCTGTGGTGGGTGACGGAGGCCTTGCGGTACTTGATGATCTTCTTATGGAGGGAGATCAGCGTATCCGCATAGGGACGGCTGCCGCAGCTGTTGTAAAGCAATTCATGGAACCGGGAGTCCAGGTTTTTGATCTGATCGGAATTTTCGCCCGGCTCCTTTTCGCTTTCAATGTAGAAACGCTGCAGGTCCAGGACCTCCTTCATTTCACTCAGTACATCGTCAGTGATGCTGGCGGCGGCCCGCTTTGCGGCCAGACCCTCCAGCTGAAGGCGGATCTCGTAGATATCCAGCATATCCTGCCGGGAGATGCCGATGACCACCAGACCGTGTCCGGAGTCCTCTAAAATGCGCTCCTGCTCCAAGCGGCGGATGGCTTCCCGGATGGGGGTGCGGCTGACGCCCAGCTCGCCGGACAGCCGCATTTCACTCAGGACCTCGCCCTGAGGGTATTTACCGGACAGAATATCCCGTTCCAGCTTTTCGAAAACCTGATCGGCGATGGAAATGGGCTTGTGATCTCTCATCATGGTGGGTTCCTCCTCAATGGCGGGGCTTCAGCACGCCGCCGGACAGCTCTGCGATTTTTTCTTCCAGTTCCTCGTTGGAAAGGGCGGTGGTGCGGCCTCCGGCATACTGTTCGTCCACCCAGACCTTCAGCTTTTCCACCAGTGCGTCATGCTTGCTGAGCTGGCGGTCGCTGCGGAGCCGGTAGTTCTGGTTGATCCAGTAGGCGATGCCTGCCAGCCCGGAGGTTTTGCTGATGGCTACGGCGGCAGGCCGGTCCAGCAGCTTTTCCGTATTGAAAATGTTGTAGATCTCCTCGTCCTTCAAAAGCCCGTCAGCGTGGATGCCTGCACGGGTGACGTTGAAGTTCCGGCCCACGAAGGGCGTCATGGGGGGGATGTGATAGCCGATCTCGTGCTCGAAGTAGTCGGCGATCTCTGTGATGGCGGTGGGGTCCATGCCGTCCAGAGAGCCACGGAGAGAGGCGTATTCAAACACCATGGCCTCTAACGGCACATTGCCGGTGCGCTCACCGATGCCCAGCATGGAGCAGTTCACGCCGCTGGCGCCGTACAGCCAGGCGGTGGCGGCGTTGGCAACGGCCTTGTAGAAGTCATTGTGGCCGTGCCATTCCAGATATTCGCTCTCCACGCCGGAATAGTGCTGCAAACCGTAGATGATGCCGGGGACGCTGCGGGGCAGGGCCACCTCTGTATAGGGGACACCGTAGCCCATGGTGTCGCAGGCCCGGATACGGACGGGGATCTTGGCCTGGTGGGAAAGCTCCATCAGCTCGTTGACGAAGGGGACCACAAAGCCGTAAAAGTCAGCCCGGGTGATGTCCTCCAGATGGCATCGGGGCATGACCCCGGCGTCAAAGGCGTCCTTCACCGTGGCCAGATAGTAGTCCAACGCCTGCCGGCGGGTCATCTGCATTTTCTTGAAGATGTGGTAGTCGCTGCAGGACACCAGAATACCGGTCTCCTTGATGCCAAGGTCCTTCACCATCCGGAAGTCCTCCCGGGTGGCCCGGATCCAAGTGGTGATCTCCGGGAAGCGCAGCCCCAAAGCCTGACAGCGTTCGATGGCCTCCCGGTCCCGCTTGCTGTAAATGAAAAACTCCGTCTGGCGGATCAGGCCGTAAGGCCCGCCCAGCTTGCTCAGCAGCTTGAACAGGTGCTCAATCTGCTCCGGCGTGTAGGGGTTCATGGACTGCTGACCATCCCGGAAGGAGGTGTCCGTGATCCAGATATCGGCAGGCATGGATGTAGGCACCCGCCGGTGGTTGAAGGCCACCTTGGGGACCTCATCGTAGTTATATACGTCCCGGTACAGCACCGGGTCCTTCACATCCTGGAGGGAATAACGGTAGTCATTTTCCTCCAGCAGATTGGTTTTGGCGGATAATTCAAGCATGGCGGGCTCCTTTCCAGCGATACGCTTGCTGTATACTTGTATACATATATACACCCGTGGCGAAAACTTGTCTACCCCTCCGAACGAACTTCGTGCAGGATCACAAAGGGGTCTTTTAACGGCGGTCATCAAAAAGACAGATGTCCTCAATGCGCGGAGCTTTTGCAAAACGCACTGCATTTTCGTCAGAATTTCTGTGCAGTCCGCGCAGAGCGGGGAAAATTGACCGATTTCCCCCGTATCCGGAAAAATCCCTTGCAAACCGGGGCGAATAGTGCTATGATACCCTTTGTCAACAGGGGAGCTTGCGCAAGCAGGCTGAGAGTGGGATGTATCGCCCAGACCCGTAAACCTGATTTGGATAATGCCAACGTAGGGAGATACCGTCGCTGACACGCTCATGGAGCTCGTAATGCGGATATGTCTTTCAGGCATATCCGCATTTTGTTTTCTATCCGGTCCTTTGTGCCGGACAGACAAGAGCGGTGCCCGCCGGGATTTCAAAAGATGCAGAGGTGTTCAATATGAAATGTGATCCCAAAGATCTGCTGCTGTATGCCGTCACCGACCGGCACTGGTTGAACGGACGGACGCTGGTGGACGTGGTCAAGGAGAGTCTGGATGGCGGCGTTACCATGATCCAGCTTCGGGAAAAGTCTCTGGATGCGGGCAAATTTCTGGAAGAAGCCAAGGAGCTGCAAGCCCTGTGCCGGGAGCGGCATGTTCCCTTTATCGTCAATGACAACGTGGACATCGCCAAGGCCATGAACGCTGACGGCGTTCATGTGGGGCAGGACGATATGGCGGCGCTGGATGCCCGGGCCAAGCTGGGGCCGGACAAGCTCATCGGTGTCTCAGCCCACACGGTGGAGGAGGCTCTGCTGGCAGAGAAGCAGGGGGCGGATTATTTGGGCGTGGGAGCCGTGTTCCCCACCAGCTCCAAGAGCGATGTGGGGGAGATGTCCTACGAGACCCTGAAGGCTATCTGCAAGGCCGTGTCCATTCCTGTGGTGGCCATCGGCGGCATTTCCGGCGAGAATGTAGGCAAGCTGGCGGGCAGCGGCATCTGCGGCGTGGCGGTCATCAGCGCTATCTACGCCGCCAAGGATGTCAAAGCCGCCGCCGCTGATTTGAAAGCCACCGTGGAAGAAATGCTGCGGGTATGATCCGGGGGGCCATTTTCGATTTGGATGGCGTCCTGCTGGACTCTATGGGTATCTGGGAAGATCTGGGCGCCCGGTATCTCCGGCAGCTGCACATCACTCCGGAGCCGGGACTGAATGAGGTCCTCTTTCCCATGAGCATGGAGCAGGGGGCGGCCTATCTGAAAGAACACTACCCCCTCCCGCAGAGCGAGGCGGAGATCGGGGAGGGCATTGCCCGGATGCTGGAAGATTATTACTTTTATGAAGTTCCCGCCAAGCCCGGCGCGGCAGCGCTGCTGAATTTCCTGGCGGAGCGGGGCATCCCCATGGCGGCGGCTACTTCCAGCCCGCGGGCGCACGTGACCGCCGCGTTGGAACGGTTGGGCCTGCTGCCTTACCTGCAAGCCGTTTTCACCACCGGCGAGGTGGGGGTCAGCAAGCATGAGCCGGTGATCTACCATCTGGCGGCGGAAGCGTTGGGGACGGCCCCGGCGGAAACGCTGGTATTCGAGGATTCCCTCTACGCCCTGAAAACCGCCAAGACGGCGGATTTCCGCACTGTCGGCGTATTGGACGCCCACGGGGAAACAGATCAGGCGGGGCTGAAAGAGGCGGCGGAGGTCTATCTCACATCCCTGACGGAGTTTCCCGGCCATTGGGAACCGCTCAACAAGTGAATTCGGAACGCTCAGGGCCTTGCCCTGTGTTCAGGCGGTACATTGGGGGCACCACCTTGTATCGCTTTATAAAACTGTGCTGTAAAAGAGAAAGGAAGTATTCACATGAAAACAGCATTGACCATTGCTGGAAGCGATTCCAGCGGAGGCGCCGGTATCCAGGCGGATATGAAGACCATGACGGCCAACGGCGTTTACGCCATGAGCGCCGTCACGGCCCTGACCGCCCAGAACACCACCGGCGTCACAGATATTCTGGAGTCCACTCCTCATTTCCTGGGTGAGCAGCTGGACGCTATTTTTACCGATATTTTCCCCGACGCGGTGAAGATCGGCATGGTTTCCTCCGCCGACCTCATCGTGGTCATCGCGGAAAAACTGAAGCAGTACAAGGCGAAGAACATCGTGGTGGACCCCGTGATGGTGGCTACCTCCGGGGCCAAGCTTCTGCGGGACGACGCGGTGGAGGCCCTGTGCCGGGAACTGCTGCCGTTAGCGGCGGTCCTGACCCCCAACATCCCCGAGGCGGAGATCCTCTCCGGCATGACCATCACCGATGCTACCGGCATGGAGGCCGCCGCCAAGTACATCAGCGAGAAATACGGCTGCGCCGTGCTGTGCAAGGGCGGCCATAAGGTCAACGATGCCGACGATCTCCTGTGGCGGGACGGTTCCGGCAAGTGGTTCCACGGCAAGCGGATCAACAATCCCAACACCCACGGCACCGGCTGCACCCTCTCCAGCGCCATTGCCTCCAACCTGGCCAAGGGCTATGATCTGGACGAGTCTGTGGAGCGGGCCAAGGCCTACATCTCCGGGGCCCTGGCGGCAATGCTGGACCTGGGTCACGGTTCCGGCCCTATGAACCACATGTTTGACCTGAAAGGAGCGTTCGTGGGATGACCTCTCCGATCCTTGTGGCTGTGTTCACCGTGGCCTACCTGGCGGTGACGGTCTGGCTGTGCCGGGGCCTGAAACTCAGCGCCAGAAACCTGGCCATGGGCGGCCTGGCCTGTGCCCTGACCCTGATCCTGGGCTCCATCATGATCCCCCTGCCCACCGGCGCGTCCATCACCTGCGGGTCCTGGATCCCCCTGATGCTGCTGGCGGTGGTGTGCGACAGACGGCTGGCCTTTGTCTCCGGCTGGGTGTGCGGCATTCTGGCCATGGTGCTGATCCCGGCGTGGCAACCGGTCCACTGGGCCCAGATCTTCGTGGAGCACCTGGTGTGCTTCTCCTGTCTGGGCTATACCGGAATTTTCGGCACGGACAAACGCTGGAAGATCCTCTGCGGCGGCATCTTGGCCATTTTCATCAAATTCTGGGCCCATGTATTCAGCGGCGTCATCTTCTTCTCCCAGAACGCCTGGGACGGCTGGGGCGCCTGGGGCTACAGCCTGACCTACCACATCTCCAGCAAGATCCCCGAGGGTATCTTCTCCCTGGTGATTCTGATGATCCTGCCCCTGGGGGCTTTGCGGAAGGCGGCAAAGGGGGTGTCCCGGGTATGAGCTTTTTGGATACCTGTATTCAGGACAGCCTGCCCATCTGGCGCTCCTGCATGGAGACCCCGTTTCTGCGGGGCGTGGCGGACGGCACCTTGGATGAAGAATGCTTCAAGGGCTACATTGTGGACGACAGCCTGTACCTCCGGGAATACTCCAAGGTGTTCGCCTGGGGCATCCTCCATTCCAGCGACATGGAGGAGATCAGGAACTACTATACGCTCTTGGCCTTTGTCAACGAGGCGGAGGACTCCACCCGGCGGTACTATCTCAAGCGCTACGGCCTGAAAGATGAAGAGATCCAGCCCCTGCCCCTGCGGCCGGAGAACCGGGCCTATGTGGACTACATGCTGAACGCAGCCCAGAACGCCGTGGACGCGGCGGACTGCATGATGGCCTGCCTGCCCTGTATGCTCAGCTACGGCTGGATCTTCGGAGAGATGCTGAAAAACGTTCCCGGCGTGCAGAACACCCCGTACGCCCGGTTTGTCAACGACTACGCCGGGGAGCGGTACGAGAGCATCTGCAAGGCCTGGGAGGCCTTTACGGAAAAGGTCTGCGCCAGCATCCCGCCGGAGCGGGAGGCCCACTGCCTGGAAATTTTCCGCACCTGCTCGGAGCATGAGCACCATTTCTGGGAGATGGCGGCCCGGCCCCGGACTGATTTGGGGGGTGCTCAGGCATGAAAAAGACATCCACCTTTCAAAACGGCCTGATCTGGTTCGGCGCGGGTGTCTCCCTGGCGGAGATCCTCACCGGCACCGCCTTTGCGCCTTTGGGCATGGCCAAGGGCCTGGCGGCGATCGTCATCGGTCACATCATCGGCTGCGCCATGATGCTTCTGGCGGGCCTCATCGGCGGCCGCACCGGCCGCAGCGCCATGGAGACCGTGAAAATGAGCTTTGGACAGAAGGGCGGCTTGCTGTTCGCCTTCCTGAACGTGCTTCAGCTGGTAGGCTGGACTGCCATCATGATCTATGACGGGGCCTTGGCTATCGGAGGTATTTTCAATCTTGGTCATTGGGTCTGGTGTCTGGTCATCGGCGTCCTCATTATCCTGTGGATCGCTGTGGGCATCACGGATCTGGGCTGGATCAACAAGCTTACTATGGCGGCCCTGTTTCTTTTGACCTTAGTGCTGTGCAAGGTGATCTTCTTCTCCGGCAGCGCTATGGCGGCCTCCGGCGAGGCCATGACCTTCGGTGCGGCGGTGGAGCTGGCGGTGGCCATGCCTCTGAGCTGGCTGCCCCTCATCAGCGACTACACCCGCGAGGCGGAAAAGCCTGTGCAGGCCACCTGGGTCAGCGTTCTGGTGTACGGACTGGTGTCCTGCTGGATGTATGTCATCGGTATGGGCGCGGCGATCTTTACCGGGGAGTATGACATTGCCGTTATCATGGTGAAGGCCGGTCTCGGCATTGCCGCGCTGGTGATCCTGGTGTTCTCCACCGTCACCACTACCTTCCTGGATGCCTGGTCCGCCGGTATTTCTGCCGAGTCCCTCTCCAAGAAGCTGAACGGGAAAAAGACCGCCATCGGTGTGACGGTCATCGGCGCCGTGGGGGCTATGCTGTTCCCCATGGACGATATTACCGGCTTCCTGTATCTCATCGGCTCTGTGTTTGCACCCATGATCGCGGTGCAGATCGCGGATCATTTCCTCCTCAAGCGGGATCGCTTTGCCGTGGCGGCGGACGGCCGGAATCTGGTGATCTGGCTGGTGGGCTTCATCGCCTATCGCTGGCTCATGGGGGTGGACACCCCGGTGGGCTACACTCTGCCGGATATGGTCCTGACCGTTCTCCTGTGCGTCCTTGCGGAAAAGCTGTGCGCCGGCAAGAAGAACGGCTGATCGGCTGACCGAACAATAAATGACCGGCGGATACGTGTATGCGTATCCGCCGGTTTTGCTGTGTGTGATTTGTAGGTTTTTCCCTTGCCCTCCGGCCGGTTCCGTGGTACACTTTCTTCCTGTACGAGCATTGACCGAAGGGAAAGGATAACCATGAATCAAAAAGAACTCAACGAGATCCGCCGGCGCTTCAAGCTGGATAAAAACAGCATTTCCAAGATCTTTGGCTGCTATGTCAACAGCAATAAGGAGATCATTTCCTGGATCGACGCCTCTATGGGCCTCATGCAGCAGGAGGAGCAGGAAATGTATCTGGGCCTTCTGAAAAAGGCCCTCTCCGGGGCCTTGGGCAAGAACTTGGTGGATATCACATTTTCCACGGCGCAGGTGGCGGACAGTGACGAGCATCGCCTGCTGCAGACCATGCGGCAGACGGAGCTGAAGGACCCTGCCTCCCGGGAGGATTTCTGCCGTCGGCTGATCGACGCACTGAACATGGGAGAGACCAACTACCTGATCCTGCTGGCTGCGGACACCTACGATGTACCCCACAAGAGCCGGGACGATGAATTTCAGGCGGACGCGGGGGACACGGTGTACCGGTATTTCGTTTGCGCCGTCTGCCCGGTGAAGGCACCTACCCTGGAGCTGCGGTATGATCATGACCTGAACGAATTCCATCCCGGCTCCACCGGCCATATCGCGCTGGCCCCGGAGCTTGGCTTCCTGTACCCCGCCTTTGACAGCCGCGCCGCCAACATCTATGACCTGCTGTTCTACGCCAAGAACCCGGCGGAGCTGCATCAGGAGGTCATTGACGCGCTGTTCCGGGTGGAGCCGCCCATGTCTGCGGCAGAACAGAAAAACGTTTTTGATACGGCGCTGACGGAGGCGCTGGATGAGGCTTGCAGCTATGACGTGGTGCAGTCCGTCCATGAGCAGATCCGGGCAAAGATCGAGGACCACAAGGAAAGCCACGATCCGGATCCGCTGGAGCTGACGGTTTCCGACGTGGGCTGCATACTGGCCAACAGCGGCGTGGACACCGAAAAGGTGGAAGCGTTCAAAGCGAACTGCGAAAAGCAGTACGGCGAAAACGCCGCACTGAATCCGGTGAATATCATCGAGAGCCGCAAGTTTCAGGTCACCACCCCGGAGGTGAAGATCTCCATCGCCCCGGAAAACAGCTATCTCATCGAGACCCGGATCATCGACGGCCGCAAGTATCTCCTGATCCCCGCCGATGACGGCGTGGAGGTCAACGGCATCGGCGTGAACATCACCGCCGACCAGCCGCAGGAATAAGCGCAAAGCCTTTCCTACATGATAAAAGCCCCGCCGGATTCCTTTCGGAATCCGGCGGGGCTGTATTTATTCGGAACATATTACGGGCGGAAGGGAACTCAGCCCTCCTCCGCGATCTTGCGGCCCATGAGGACACCCATGACGGAGGCCATCATCAAGCCGCGGGTCCAGCCGGAGCTGTCGCCCAGGCAGTGAAGCCCCTGAAGGCTGGTGTTGAAATCCGTGTCCATCTTCACCCGGTTGGAGTAGAACTTCAGCTCGGGGGAATACAGCAGGGTCTCGTAGGCGGCGAAGCCGGGCACCACATAGTCCATGGCCTGAATGAAGTTGATGATGTTGGTCATGGCCCGGTAGGGCATGGCGGCGGTAATGTCGCCGGCCACGGCGTCCGGCAGAGTGGGGCGGATGTTGGACTGGGCCAGCTCCTTCTGCCAGGTGCGTTTGCCGTCCAGAATGTCACCGAAGCGCTGCACCAGGATCTGGCCGTTGGCCAGCATGTTGGTCAGCTCGCCCACCTTCTGGGCGTAGGCAATGGGCTGGTTGAAGGGCACGGAGAAATTGTGGGAGCAGAGAATGGACAGGTTGGTGTTGTCGCTCTTCTTCTCCTTGTAGGAGTGGCCGTTGACCACCGCCAGGTTGTTGTCATAGTTTTCCTGACTGACAAAGCCGCCGGGGTTTTGGCAGAAGGTACGGACCTTGTTCTTGAAGGGCCGGGGATAGCCTACCAGCTTGGACTCGTACAGGACCCGGTTTACGGTCTCCATGACCTCATTGCGGACCTCCACACGGACACCGATATCCACCGTGCCGGGGGCGTGGGCGATGTTGTGCTCGGCGCAGAGCTTTTCCAGCCAGTCGGCACCCCGGCGGCCGGTGGCCACCACGGTGTGCTTGGCGTAGATCTCCATGTCCACCTTGCCGTTGGACACGGAAACGCCCTTGCAGACGTCATTTTCCAGAATCAGGTTGCTGCACTCGTAGCCGAAGTACATCTCTACGCCGTGCTCCTGTAAGTACTTCTCGATGGCGTAGTAGATACCCTGAGCCTTTTCCGTGCCCATGTGGCGGATGGGGCAGTCCACCAGCTTCAAGCCCGCCTGGATGGCGTGCTTGCGGATCTCCTTGCGCTCCTCGTCATTGCCGAGACCCTCAATGTGCTCGTCCGCACCAAAGTCCAGATAGATCTGGTCAGCGTAGTTGATGGTCTCCTGTGCCAGCTCCGGGGTGATGAGGGTGGGCAGATCGCCGCCTACCTCATAGCTGAGGGACAGCTTGCCGTCGGAAAACGCGCCGGCACCGGAGAAGCCGGTGGTGATGTGGCAGTAGGGCTTGCAGTTGACGCACTTCTTTGTCTTGTCCTTGGGGCAATGGCGGTTTTCTACCGCCTGGCCCTTCTCCACCATGATAATTTTCTGCCTGCTGCCCTTTTTGATCATTTCCAGCGCGGTGAAAATGCCGGCGGGGCCGGCGCCGATAATCACAACATCCGCATTCATCATTCTTCCTGTCTCCTTATCTGGTTATCTGGCTGATAATTCTACCTGATGGCGTACCAGCGTCATAGGCGGCACCGGACGGGGCAGCCTAAGCTTCAGCAGCATCTGGGGATTTCGGGGTTCTTCGATCACGGTCCCGGCCTCATCCCGCATTTCCGGGACCGTCATGGAAAAGGGACGCAGGTCCGGTCCTACCAGTTCCACCGTGTCACCGGTGCGGAACTTGTTCCGCAGGGAAATGACGGCGTTGCCGTCGGAGTCACATTCCGTGACCAGCGCCACCACCTGCCATTCCCGGATGTAGCGGGAATTTTCGTAGTACTGGCCGGGATAACCGTAGTAAAAGCCGGTGGCGTAGGGCCGGTGGCTGACGTGCTCCACCTCATCCCGCCACACCGGGTCGATGGGGCGGCCCGCAGCGGCGTCGTCCAGACAGTGCCGGTAAGCGCCGGTGACGATGGCGGCATAATAGGCGGATTTGGCCCGGCCCTCGATCTTCAGACTGGACAGCCCAACATCCAGCAGGTCATCCAGATGGTCGATCATGCACATATCACGGGAATTCAGAATATAGCTGCCCTTTTCGTCCTCTTCAATGGGGAAATATTCGCCGGGGCGTTTTTCCTCCATCAGGGCGTAATGATAGCGGCAGGGCTGGGCGCAGGCACCGCGGCTGGCATCCCGGCCCGTCATATAATTGCTCAGCAGGCACCGCCCGGAATAGCTGACGCACATGGCCCCGTGAACAAAGGCCTCGATCTCCAGCTCTGCCGGGGTGTTCTCCCGGATGGTCCGAATTTCTTCAAGGCTCAACTCCCGGGCTAAAATCACCCGGGAAGCGCCCAGATCATACCAGGCGTTGGCAGTGACATAGTTGGAAATGCTGGCCTGAGTGGAGATGTGGCGCTGGCAGTTGGGGGCATATTTCCCCGCCAGCGTAAAGGCACCCAGGTCCGCCACGATCACCGCATCCACACCGGCGTCATTCAGCCGTTCCAGATGCGCCGGCAGGCGGACGATCTCATCCCCCCGGGGCATGGTGTTGATGGTGCAGTGGACCCGTACATTGTGCGCATGGGCATAGGCCACTGCCGCCTTCAACTCATCCGGGTCAAAGTTTCCGGCGAAGGCCCGCATACCGAAGTCGGTGCCCGCCAGATATACGGCGTCCGCGCCGTAGAGCACGGCCATTTTCAGCCGTTCCATATCCCCTGCCGGAGCCAGCAGCTCTGGCAGCGTTCTCTGTTTATCCACCATAGGAGCTGCTCCCTACAAAGGCATTGTGCTCAGACAGTGTTTTGGAGAAGTGATGCTTCCCGTCGGTGCCCAATGCGTAGTAATAATAATCCGTGTCATTGGGGTCCATAGCCGCTTTCAGAGCCGCGCTGCCGGGGTTGGCAATGGCCGTAGGCGGCAGTCCCTTATGGAGATACAGGTTGTAGGGGGTATCGACCGCCTTGTCCGCGTTGGTGATGGCACCGGTGTGATCCGGCAGACCATAGAGCAGGGAAGCGTCGATCTGCAGCAGCCCTGCGGTCTCGCCGGGCTTTTGCAGACGGTTATAGATAACAGAGGCGATATCCCGCTGATCCGTACCGTCCGTCTCCTTTTCAATGAGGGAGGCGATGATGACCACATCCTTCATGCTGTAACCCATGGATTTGGCCTTGGAGGAGGCGAACGCATCCTCGTCGATACGGTCAGCGAAGGCATCGATCAGCTTACCCAGAGCATTCTTGGCATTGTGATTCTTGTAGAACTCATAGGTGTCCGGGAACAGGTAGCCCTCCAGACGGCTGGGATCTTCGGAATTGTTGTTGATGAAGCTGTAATCGTATGTGGCGGTCCTGGCGGCCTCCAGCAGATTTTCTTCCGTATTGACGCCCTTTTCCGCCAACAGACGGATGGTCTGCCGCACGGTATAGCCCTCGGGGATGGTGACGGTGACGGTCTCCGCCGTCAGGTTGCCGGAGGAGTTGTGCATGCCCAGGATCAGCGCCCGGTAATCCATCTCCGTATTCAGTGTATAGGTGCCGATGCCGATCTTTTTGTCGGCATGGGAGATCCCGGCATAGAGCTTGAAAAACCACTTGTACTTGATGAGCCCTGCATCCTGGAGCTTATCCGCCACGGTGGACACGCTGTCCTCCGCCGTTACCTCCACCGAGGTCTCCCGCAGAGCACCCCGGTTGAAGGCACAGAAATCCGAGCCCAGCATCCAGCCCACACCCGCCAGAATGGCGGAAGCCAGCAGGACAAAGATCAGGTAACCGACCAGCACCGCCAGCGGATTCTGTCTACGCCTGCGGGAACGGCTTTTGCTGTGGTGGGCAGACGCCGCTTCACGCCGCGCCCCCTGCGCCTGCCGGACCTCCTGTGCGTCCCAGCTGGCAGTATCATCTCTTCTGTATTCAGACATTGGTTCCTCCTTGCTTTCCCGGTCCCCGGCAGGGAAGGGGAATACAATTTCCGGATTTTTGTCCGGTCCAAGCCCGGTTTCCGGTGACAGCGGCATAAGATAGCCTATCAAACGGAAAGCGGGGTAGTGGTATGTGCTGCAACAACAATGACAGCTCCTGGCTCTGGATCATTCTCGTTCTGATCGTGGTACTGGTATGCTGCGGCAGCGGATATAGCTGCGGAAACAACTGCAATTGCGGAAACTGCTGCTGACGGCGGGGGCGCGGAAGCGTCCCTGCCGGACAAGCCCTTACAGCAGCTTTTTAACCGTCCGGTAAACCTGATTGTGGATATCCTCCACCGTCCGGGGCGCATCGTCCCTGGCACAGCGGATCACGGTCCAGCCGCAGTCCTTCACGATCTCCCGGGCGGCTGCCCGGCAGTTTTTCAGATAGGTCTCGTCCTGCTCGTGAATGTCGGCATGGGTGCCGGTGGCGGCCTCCCGCTGGCGCATCATCTTCTCCGTGATCTCCGTAGGCATATCCAGGTAGATCACCAGGTCCGGCTCCGGCAGCCCCAGCTTGCCATATTCCAAATCAAAAAGCCACTCCAAAAAACCCTTTCGCTCACCAGGCAGCAGCTTGGACGCCTGGTGGACGGCGTTGGAGGTGGTGTAGCGGTCCGCCACCACCAGACCTCCCGCCTCATAAAACGGACCCCAGTCCTGCTTATAAGAGGCGTAGCGGTCCATGGAAAACATCAGGGATGCCGCATAGGCGTTCACGTCGCCGGGGTGTCTGCCCAGACGGCCGTCCAGATACTCCTGGACCATAGCGGCAGAGGGCTGGCCATAGCGGGGAAAATTGATGTTCTTATAAGGAATGTTCTCCCGCCGCAGATGCTCGCACAGCAGCCGGGACTGGGTGGCCTTGCCGGAACCGTCGGTCCCTTCGAATACGATCAGCCGTCCGCTCATTTCCGCTTTCCTTTCTCCTGCCGCACATGGACCAGAAACAGCGGCAGCTTCATCATCCGGCCGATGCGCTTCGGCTCCTTACACAGGCGGTAAAACCATTCCAGACCGTGATCGGACCAGAATTTCGGCGCACGCTCCACGGTGCCCGCGAATACGTCCAGACTTCCGCCCAGGCCGCACAGCAAATGGGCGCCGGTGGCGGGGCCGTTCCGCGCCATCCACAGCTCCTGCTTGGGTGCACCCAGACAGACGAACACGCAGTCCGCGCCGCTTTCCCGGATGGCATCCACCACAGGGGCGTCCTCCTTGAAGTAGCCATCATGAGTTCCGGCGATCTTCAATCCGGGGTACTGCTTTTGCAGCCGTTCCGCCGCCATGTCCGCCACGCCGGGCTTAGCGCCCAGCAGATAGAGGGATCTCCCGCGCTCGGCCATTTTTCCCATCAGCCCCGCGGCAAATTCGATGCCGGGGGTCTTTTCCTTCAGGGGCGTGCCCAGCATGGCCGCTCCCTTTACCACGCCGATGCCGTCCGGCAGAACCAGATCCGCACCGTTGACCGCCTGCATGGCCGTCGGGTTTTCCCGGCAGACTTCTACGATCTCCGGATTCGGGGTCACTACATAGTGGCACCCCGGTTCCTCCAGCAGCGCCGCTCCGCGGGACACGGCTTCCGTCATGGTCAGATTATCAAAACCAACGCCTAATACGTCGATCCGCATATTTTTCACCTCAGTTATGGATTCCATACTCATACAGACTAAAGTATAGCACATACCTTTGCGAATGTCCACGAAAAAAGCGGAGCCAACAGGCTCCGCTTCCGAAAAAAACGCAGGGTTTATGCTTTTTTTCTGTCCGGCAGCTGTGCCAGCACCACCGCTGCCAGCATCAGGGCACAGCCGAAATATTCCCGCCCGCTGAGGCGGTCTCCCAAGATCGCCGCGCCGGAAATGGTGGCGAACACGGATTCCAGACTCAGCAGCAGAGAGATCACCGTGGGGTTGGAGCCTTTCTGAGCCAGAATTTGCAGCGTATAGCCCACGCCGCTGGAAAGGAGACCCGCATACAGAATGGCGCCCGCCGCCATGGTCAGGCCCGCCCAGGTGGGATGCTCGAAAAGCAGGGAGCCGATCAGGGAAAACGCTGTGACAAAGAAGAACTGACAGCAGGACAGCTCCACGCCGTCCACCACGGTGACGAAGTGATCCACCAGAAGGATCTGTGCTGTAAACACAAAGGCGCACAGCATCACGCAGAGATCGCCGGGGGCGACGGTAAAGCTCTCCGTGATGCACAGGCAGTACAGTCCCGTCACTGCCAGCAGCACGCTGACCCACACCGCCTTGGGCACCCGCTTTTTCAGGAAAATGCCGAAAATGGGCACCAGCACGATGTAAAGGGCGGTGATGAAGCCCGCCTTGCCGGGGGAGGTGGTATCCAGACCCTTTTGCTGAAGGAAGGAGGCCAGTCCCAGCGTCAGGCCGCACCAGAAGCCGCCCAGCAGCAGATCCTTCCGGGAGCGGGTGACGGAGACAGCCTGCCCCTTCCGGCGGCGGCCGGATCGCATGACGGCGCACAGCACCAGCAAAAACACAAAGGCGATCACCGACCGGGCGGCATTAAAGGCCAGCGGCGGGACATGTTCCGCGCCCACGCTCTGGGCTACAAAGGCGGTGCCCCAGATGAAAGCCGTCAGAACCGCATAGGCGGACGAACGCAGAGAACCCTGCTTCATATACTTGCTCCTCCCCACCGGATGTGGTATGATGATAAAAATTTCTCCCGCCGGTCTTGGACGGCAGGCAGCGTGGATCAACGCATCGAATCAGCCCTGCGCGAAAGTTGGCACAGAGACCGCGAATGTAGCGATTATAGTGGAAAACTGCCGCCGCCGCAAGGGGGGCTGGCCGACTTCTCCGAAGGCCGCAAAGGAAGTTCTGGAAACGCGGCTGTTTTTGTGGATTTTTACTGCTTTTCTGCAAAATCCCACACATTTGATAAAGGAGGCCCTATGGCGAAGCTGACCCATGATTTCTTCAACGGCGACACCGTTGCCATCGCGCAGGCGCTGCTGGGAAAGTATCTGGTGCGGAGCCGGAACGGCGAGCTGCTGGCAGGCCGCATCACGGAAACGGAGGCCTACGTGGGCCGGTGCGACAAGGCCTGCCACGCCTATAACTACCGCCGTACGCCCCGGACGGAAACGCTGTTCATGGCTCCGGGCCATGCCTACATCTATTTCATCTACGGGATGTACCACTGTCTGAACTTCGTCACGGAGCCGGAGGGAGAACCTTCTGCCGTGTTGCTGCGGGGACTGGAACCGGCGGCGGGGGCAGAGACCATGAAGCACCTGCGGTTCGGGGATGCGCCCATGAACGCCTACCGGCGGAAAAACTTTCTCAACGGTCCCGGCAAGGTCTGTAAGGCGCTGGACCTCACCACGGCCCAGAATAAGCTGGATCTGGAGGGGGACGTTCTGTTTCTCTGCGATTCCATGGCGGATGTGGGGCTGACGGACCCGGAGACCGGACCGGAGCACATCTGCGCCGGCCCACGGATCGGCGTGGACTATGCGGAGGAGGCCAAGGACTTCCCGTGGCGATTCTGGCTGGAAAAGGAGAACTGATATGTATTTATTTGATATGGACGGCACCCTCATTGATTCCAACGATGTCTGGAAGGACGTGGACAGGGAATTTCTGGCCCGGAGGGGTCTGCCCTACACAAAAGCCTATTACGAGGGGGTGGCCCACACCATTTTTCCCTTGGCGGCTAAGTTCACCAAGGAGTTCTGTAATCTGCCCGACAGCGAGGAAGACATCATGGCGGAGTGGATGGAGCTGGCCAAGGACGCCTACGCCCATGTGACGGTGAAGCCCGGCGTCCGGGCGTTTTTAAAGCAGTGCAAGGCGGAGAACCGGCGGATGGCGCTGGTGACCTCCAGCGTGCCGGTGCACTGCCGCACCGCGATGGAAAAGCTGGATCTGATGAAGTACTTCGAATCCGTTACCTTTGCTCAGGAGTTGGGTATTGAGAAAAAGGACAAGCGCCTGTGGTTAGGGGTGGCGGAGCGGTACGGCGTGGAGCCGGAAACCTGTACCCTGTTTGACGACAGCCTTGCCGCCTGCAAGGGCGCCCGCAGCGCCAAAATGCGGGTGGTAGGGGTCTATGACAGCTTTTTCGCCGGGGACGAGAAGGAAATGCGCTCCTTCTGCGACGTGTATATCAAGAGCTTTGAGGAACTGCTCTGGAAGCCGGAGTACCGAAAGGACTGACGAATAAAAAGGAACATAGCAAATATAGTAAAAGTCAGGCGTTGGTTTTCCAACGCCTGACTTGAGGCTGTCGATAAAGAGGTAGATTCTCCGCAACGGAAAGGAAGGGTGTGCGCGGGAAACCCAAGAAGGGTGTCCTGCGCCATTGAAATCCTTAGTTTTCAGAACTTTTATAAAGTTCTGAAAACTGGCTCAGCGGGGAGAAAAGACTTTTTCGACACGCTGAAGTCAGGCGTTGGTTTTCCAACGCCTGACTTTTTATGCGGTTCAGCTGCCCGAGCACCAGTGGGACACAATTTGCCATTCGTCCGTTCCCGGCACCAGGCGCAGGGTCAGGACTGCAATATTTCCGTTTTCAACAGATTTACGCAGATAAACGTAGTTTCCGACCTGTTCGCCGGATTCCGCTATAAAATAGAACATATTGAAATCTGAGGTATATGTATAGTAAGCGTCGTATTCCTCCAGATAGCAGACGCCGGAGGTGTCCAGATTGCTCGTGGTGATGCCGCCCCAGCGGGTCAGCACCTCGTTGATGCTGGAAATCGTGTGCCGGTGAATGGGTACCGGCATATCCTCCATGCGCGCCACCCGCTTGAACGGCCAGTCATCCAGCTTTTTCAACGCCTCAAATTCCGCCTCGGTCGCCTGGCCGCTGTCCGGGAAATAGCGGATAAATTCCTCAAAATTCAGGTTCCTGACATTTTTATAATAGGAGGAAAAGAAGTAACTGAAGGGCTGGATGTGAAAGTCCACAATGTCACCGCTCTCATCCCGGACCGCAGGGTCCATAACGGCGTTGTAGGCGGCCAGCTCCTCTTGCGTCAGGGTGCGCCGGGGGCTGTACTGCCCCGTCAGCGAGATTTCCACCACGGCCTGAAAGGTCTCCCAGCCGCTGCCCCGGTCGGCCTCGTAGGATACTGGAACGAGGTACTGATATAGGCCCGAACCGAACAGCGACTGATGCTGCTCCACCGTGGCTGCCAGATGCACCTGCTCCCAGCCGTGAACGTTTCTGGCCCGGGCACTGTCCAGAGAACAGAGCTGTGGCTCGCCGTTTTTCTGCTCCACCGTGTAGGAGACCGTAAGATCCGCGGCGCGCCCGTCCACCTCCGCCCGGTAGGTGGAGGTCATCGTAGTCCGGGTGGACGCGCCGGCGGCGGGAAGGCTCTCCGTCGGCGTGAAGCTCTCCGCCATGAGGTACATCACCTGAGGCTCAATGAAAATGTAGGGATAGTCGCTGATGCCCAGATCCGTCCACAAAGTCCAGACCCGCCAGCAGCCGTTCCCATCGGCGGTGGGGTAGAAGTAGTACCGCTCGTTTATGCCGCCCTGCCGCCGTTTCCAGATCTGCTTGGTATCGTCCAGCGGCTCGAAGCCCTGCTTCCGGGAAGTAATATATTCGTCCTCCAAGGTCTGGGTGAACCGGTCTACCGTAAGGATGGAGCCGGTATCATAGCCGGAATACCATTCCCAGTGACCGTGACTGCGATGGGCCGTCACGTCCGCCATGATCCATGCGCTGCCGGGAATATAGAGGTAGCCGCCGTCCACATCATAGCGGTGGACAGGATAGTTCCCCAGACTGCCCGGCTCCGGCAGGTCGATCTGGCTCCGCCAGTCCTCCACATACAGCGGCAGATCCAAATTTTGATCCGTCACATACCAGTCATAAATGGCCTCCTCTATGGTGTTGTGATAGCCGAAGAAATCGCCGCCGTCATTGATGGGGTCATCGCAGAGGATGTCATAGCTGCCGTCATCGTGCCGCAGGGCCACTATTACATGACGATCATCTAACGAGAAGTATTCCTCGTTGTCATAATACTGTCCGCCCACCAGCGCCACCGAAGCCGTGTCCACATCCAGCTTCACCAGATAGAAATATTCCCATTCCTCCAACACGCCGTCGAGGGCCAGTCCGGCCAGCTCGCCGCCCTTCGCCAGATATTCCAGCTTTCGATCCGTCACTGCAGCGGTATGGGGCTGGCCGCTGGCAGTGCCGTCGGCGTTTTCCGCGTAATACCGGGCCTCCGTCTGGGACAGCATTACCTGCTGGACGTAGGCTTCCACGCTGAGCCACTGGCCGGTTTCCGTCCGGTCCGCCGGGGGATCTTCCGTTGGGGTGCCGCTCCCCTTGGGGTTGGCGGCGCAGAGGGCGATCAGACCCACGCAGACCACGGCGCACACGGCGATGATCCACGGCTGAGGCCGTTTCCAGTTCAGCAGATTCCGGATGCGTCCGCCGGTGTCGCCCTCGCCGAAGGCAAGGGGCATCCCCGCCACGATGCGGCGGCCGGTGGCAAGGCTCAGCAGGGAGGCGGAGTAGTCCGCCCGGATGTCCTTGCCCAGTTCCCTTACCACTGCCTCGTCGCAGCTCATTTCCATGTCCTTCCCCGCCAAAATGAACGCCGCCCACACCAGCGGGTTGAACCAGTGAACGCACAGGGCCAGAAATGACAGGAGCTTTACCACATGATCCCGGCGGCGGAGGTGATACTGCTCATGCCGCAGGATGTAGCCCCGCTCCGTTTCCGTCAGGGTGGAGGGCAGGTAGATCTTGGGCCGGAACAGGCCCATGACGAAGGGGGAGGGGATGTAGTCCGCCAGATAGATGTTGTCCTCCAATCGCACGGCTCCCACCAGGCGGCGGCGGAGCCGCAGCAGCGAGACCACGCTGTAAAGGAGCAGCAGGGCCATGCCCGTCAGCCACGTCAGGGTCAGGACCGCTACCGGGCCGCTGAGGGGCGAGGCTGGGGCAGTGGCAGGCTGAGTCACGCTGGGGGCGGTGCTGACGATGTTCTCGCCGGGTTCCGCCGGGAACGGCTCCTGGGGCAAAGGCGTCACCGCGGGGGCCATATTGCGGACGATGTCCGCCGGGACATACTCCACCACGCTGGTAACGGCACTTCGCTCCTGCGCCGGAGCGCCCAGCGCACCCAGCAGGGACACGGCGGAGGTGACGGACACCGGGCAAATCAAACGGAACAGCACCACCGCCCACAGGGCGTAGGAAAATACCTTGGGTGCCCGCCGCAGCAGCAGGCGGACCAACAGCACCGCCACGATCACCACGCTGGCGGTGAGGCTCATATTACAGACGATGGGAAACAGCCGGTGCATTACAAACTCGCCCATACGCTACCTCCTGTTCTGATCGATCAGCTTTTGCAGCTCCGCGATTTCGTCCTCTGTCAGCTTTTTTCGCCGGGTAAACGCCGTGATAAACGCGGGCAGGGACCCGGAAAAGCTTTCCTCTACGAATTGCTGGCTCTGGGCGGTGTCATAGTCCGCCCGGGACAGCCGGCTGGTGACGGTGCCGCCCTCGTTTTGGAAGATGCCCCGGTCACACAGCCGTTTCAGAACGGTGTAGGTGGTGGACTTTTTCCAACCAAGGGCCTCCTCCGCCAGTCGAACCAACTCCGTGGAGCCGACCGGCTCCCTGTCCCAGATGATCTCCGCGAACCGGGTCTCCACCGGCCCCATTTTCAAATCGCTCATAGGTTCACCTCCGAGGTTTACTACATGTAGACCTTCTACCTGCAGTCTACAATGTGTAAACCAAATTGTCAAGGGGCTTTCAAGGAAAAAACGCCGGGAGAGCGGCATGAAAAAGAAAATGTCCGTATGTTTCTGTACAAATGCAGAAGAATACTTGACAAAAGAGAGAAAAAGCAACATAATAGTACCAGTTTTGGGCAGCACAATGTTCTGTGACGACCGTTTGGCCGTCGCTTTTTTATGCGGCGGCGGGGAACTGTCTGCCGTCCGGACCGCTGTCCGGCTATGACGGATAATAAAAGGAGCCTGCGGGAAAATCGCGGACTCCGTGATGAAAGGATACCGACATGATCACAGTCAACAATGTAAGCATGAACTTCAGCGGTCAGACCCTGTTCAAGGACGTGGAGCTGAAGTTCGTTCCCGGCAACTGCTACGGCATCATCGGCGCCAACGGCGCTGGCAAGTCCACCTTCCTCCGCATCCTCTCCGGGGATCTGGAGCCCACCACCGACGAGGTCATCATCCCCAAGGAGGAGCGGATGTCCATTCTAAAGCAGGACCACTTCCAGTATGACGCCTACACCGTGCTGGATACGGTGATGATGGGCAACCAGCGCCTCTATGACGTGATGAAGGAGAAGGACGCCCTCTATGAAAAAGAGGACTTCACCGACGAGGACGGCGTGAAGGCCAGCGAGCTGGAGGCCGAATTTGCCGAAATGGGCGGCTGGGAGGCCGAATCCGACGTGTCCCGGCTCATTCAGGGTCTTGGCCTCTCCAACGATATTCTGTACAGCGAAATGTCCAGCCTGACCGCCAAGGAAAAGGTGAAGGTGCTGCTGGCCCAGGCGCTGTTCGGCAAGCCGGACATCATCCTGCTGGACGAGCCCACCAACCATCTGGACATTCAGGCCATCGAGTGGCTTGAGGATTTCCTGATGGATTGCGAGAGCCTGATCCTTGTGGTGAGCCATGACCGTCACTTCCTGAACACCGTCTGCACCAACATCGTGGACGTGGACTACGGCCATATCAAGATGTATGTGGGCAACTATGAGTTCTGGTACGAGTCCAGCCAGATGGTCCAGCGGATGATGAAGGACCAGAACCGGAAAAACGAGGAAAAGATCAAGGAATTGCAGCTGTTCATCCAGCGCTTCTCCGCCAACAAATCCAAGAGCAAGCAGGCCACGGCCCGCCGCAAGCTGCTGGACAAGCTGACGGTAGAGGAAATGCCCGCCTCCTCCCGGCGGTATCCCTTCGTGGGCTTTACCATGGAGCGGGAGTGCGGCAAGGAGATCCTGGCGGTAGAGGGCCTGAGCAAGACCGTGGATGGCCGCAAGGTGCTGGACAATGTATCCTTCCGAGTGAACAAGGGCGATAAGATCGCCTTTGTAGGCGAGGATGAGATCGCCAAGACCACCCTGTTCAAGATCGTCATGGGCGAGATGGAGCCGGACGAGGGCACCTACAAGTGGGGCACCACCATTACCACCAGCTATTTCCCGCTGGATAACTCCGCCTTCTTCAACGGCTGCGATTTGAATCTGGTGGATTGGCTGGCCCAGTTCACCCCCAAGATCCCGGAGGCCAACACCGAGTCCTTCAAGCGGGCATTCCTCGGACGGATGCTGTTCTCCGGCGACGATGTGTTCAAGCCGGTGAAGGTCCTCTCCGGCGGCGAGAAGGTGCGGTGTATGCTCTCCCGCATGATGCTCTACGGCTCTAACGTGCTGGTGCTGGATCAGCCCACAAACCACTTGGATCTGGAGTCCATCACCGCTGTGAATAACGGCCTCGTGGACTTCAAGGGCGTGGTGCTGTTTTCCAGCCATGACCACGAGTTCGTGCAGACCATCGCCAACCGCATTATGGTGCTGGAGGACGGCAAGCTGACCGACCGCCTTGGCACCTACGAGGACTATATCGCCTCGATGGCAAATACTGCTGAATAACCCAACCCGGGGACTGCTTAAAAAGCAGTCCCCGTGATTTTTTACGAAAGCAATGACAAAACGAACCGGAAGATACCGTTTGCCGGCCTGCGATAAAAATGCGGTCCAGATCCTTTTAAATAACGGTGCCGGGCATAATACTGGCGAAAATTGAGAAAAACACAGATTTTACCGTTTTTATTTCCGCATAGCCGATCCTTTTCGTGTCAAACTATGCTTGCGATACCCAAGTGACCCACACATGTAAGAGATTGAAAAGGAGAAACTGTTATGTCCAGTAAGAACACCAACAAGATCAACGTTCCCGAGGCCCGCGCTGCTATGGATAAGTTTAAGATGGAAGCCGCCGCTGACCTTGGTGTGTAAAGACCTCAAAGAAAAATCAACATAACAGAGCCGGAAACACTCATTTACATCAGAAACGCCTGCGAAAGCGGGCGTTTCTTTTGTTTAACGTCCTTCAAAGCCCGTGCTTACAAATTCTATCTGATGGCAGAAGGAAAACCGAATCAGACGGAGCAGGCGAAGGCCGCACGGAACCGATCGGTAGATTTTTCCCCGCGGGGACGCCCGCACGAAAAATCGAGCCGTTGTAAAGGCACTGGAACTGTACCGCGGGCGAGAGCGGTAAATGATCCGCGAACATACGCCAAGGGGGAAGTCTGCCCTTTCGCGGTGTCGGTGCTTCTGCCGCGCTCCCCCTCTCACACTCTCCCCCTGAATTATTATACCAGCTGAAAGAGAAAAACTTCTTTATCCTTTTTCAGTCAGTAATAAACTTTCAAGAGAGTATGCCCCATCGGACTAAGAACGGTATTGTCCTAACAAGCAACGAATCGTGGGGCCACAATTCAGCTTGACAGGGGCCATGCCCCTATGACCCCCACTGAGAAAGGATGATTTTTTTGAAAAGAACACATGAAATGAAGATTCGCTTTACCAGAGAAGAGCTTGACGCTCTGAACGGAAAAGCACGGAGAGCCGGTCTTTCCCGTGAGAGCTATTGCCGTCATATCCTGAACGGCGTGGAGGTCAAGGAGGCCCCGCCTGCCGATGTGCCCACGCTGATCCGCGAGGTCCGGCGTGTGGGCTGCAACATCGACCAGCTTTTGGTGATTGCCCGCGCAAAGAATTGGATGATCGCGAAGGATCTGGAAAAAGCGCTGGAACGTAGCCGGGCGGTCGAGAAGCTGATCGTGGACACCTACACCACTCCCGCTGATTAGGCCCTTATATGCGAAATACATCGAAATATATAGCGGTGTCACAAAAGTTCACTGTAAAAAATGCGATACAACACCGAAAGTTCGTTGCATATTTTGTGATACAGTGGTATATTATACTTGTAGTATGAGATAGGGGGTGCACGTATGTACCGAATCGCAATCGAGAAGTTATTGAAATGGAAAGAAAGCAAGCGGCGGAAGCCCTTGATCATCGAAGGCGCACGGCAGGTCGGGAAAACCTGGCTGATGAAGGAATTTGGAAGGCTTTATTATACCGACACCGTATATATCAACTTTGATTCCAATTCCAGAATGGCCGAGCTGTTTGCCTCCGATCTGGATACCGAGCGCTTGATTATGGGCTTGGAATTATATTCCGGTCAGAAAATCGATCCCGATCATACGCTTCTGATTTTTGACGAGGTGCAGGAAGTGCCGAGAGCGCTCAGTTCTCTCAAATATTTTTACGAAAACGCTCCTGAATATCACATTGTATGCGCGGGTTCTCTGCTGGGTATTGCCCTGCATGAAGGCACCTCTTTTCCAGTGGGCAAGGTGGACTTCCTGAAGCTGTACCCGCTTTCGTTCAAGGAGTTTTTGATGGCCACCGGAAAGGAGCGTTTCGCGGAACTGCTCAACAAGCGGGATTATCAAATGATCACGAGCTTTAAGCAGACCTATATCGACGTGCTCAAGCAGTACTATTTCGTAGGCGGTATGCCGGAGGCTGTACAGAGCTTTGCGGAGAACAAGAATTTTAATGAGGCCCGTGAGATACAAAAGAGGATCCTTGCCGCTTATGAGCAGGACTTTTCCAAGCACGCGCCGAACGAGATCGTTCCCAAGATCCGTATGCTTTGGAACAGCATCCCCTCTCAGCTGGCAAGAGAGAACAAAAAGTTCATCTATGGCCTTGTTCGGGAAGGTGCGCGGGCCAAGGAATATGAAACGGCTATTCTATGGCTTTCCGATTGCGGACTCGTTCATAAGATCAGTCGAGTCAATGCCGCCGGAATTCCCCTGAAAGCATACGAGGACTTAAAGGCGTTCAAGTTGTTTCTTGTTGATGTGGGGCTGCTTGGGTGCATGGCGGGGCTCCGCCAGCGCACCCTGCTGGATGGAAATGACCTCTTTGTTGAATTCAAGGGCGCACTTACGGAGCAGTATGTCTGCCAGCAGCTGAAAACCATTGAAGATCTGGGTGTCTACTACTATACCAACGATAGAGGCTCCTGCGAAATTGACTTCATTGTGGATACGGGCGAACAAATTATTCCGGTAGAAGTGAAGGCGGAAACCAATCTCCGGGCCAAAAGCCTGAAAACCTATCAGGAGAAGTTCGCACCCGAAATAGCTGTCCGCGCTTCGATGGCGGATTTCAAAAAGGAAGACCGGCTTGTAAATTTGCCGCTGTACGCGGTAGAGCAGATTGTTGATCTATGACCTGTTTACGAGGGAAGAGCAAGGGGCACGTTTTACTATAAATCGTGCCCCTTGAATATTGCTTGTCATAATAAAGGCCGCCAAAGATCCACAAGGTAATTTCAAGCGTGTATTCAAAGGCTATCTCTAAAAAGGGCCCGGGGTACTGTGCCGCTATCGGCATGGTACTCCGGGTTTATTTAGGGTGTAACTCCATTCGGTATGCTTGTCCCCACAGGTAATCTTGACCGGGCATTCAGGTGATGGTTTTCCGCCCACGGAACCGCTGAAGGGTCTCCGGCAAATTCTCCTGATGGAGCAGGGCAGGGTTGAAGCGCAGCAGAGCAAAGTTCAGATTGAACAGGGAGCCGACGCCCACTGCGGCAACGATGGTACCGATGCCCACCTGACCGCCCAGCCGCCAGCCGATGAATACAATGACCACTTCCACGGCGGCGCGGCAAAGGCCTACCGTCCGGTGCGTCTTACGGGCCAGTACGACCATGAGCGCATCGCGAGGACCGGAGCCTAAGGTGCTTTTCATATACATCCATGTCCCCAGAGCCAGCAGCTCCATGCCGATCAGCAGCGCGGCCAAACCGGTCGAGAAGCGCTCAAACAAAGGGATCCAGTTCAGGTACAACAGGATGTCGATGAATATCGGGCAGACGAAAATATTTGCCAGCGTACCGAGGCCGAAACTCTCCCCGCAAAAATAAGCAATGGCAATGACTGCGGCCCCGACAATGCTGGCGGCGGTACCGTAGGTGATGCCGAAGGTCTTGGCGATACCTTGCTGGAGAACGCTCCAAGGCTCCAAGCCGATATTGGCCTGAAGCATCAGCGTGATGCCGATGGCGCTGACCAACAGACCGACCAAAAGCAATCCGATCCTGCGAAGATATTCCTGAAGCATGGTTTGCCTCCTTCTGCGGGTCGAGCCCTTGATATGAGATGATTGGCACAGATATGGGAATTCGGCAGCTTGCGGCCCGCAAGACTGGAATTCAGATCTGCCCGCTGTCCGAATTCTTGATTTGAGTGATGTAGCGGTATACGCTGGCCGGAGAGCAGTGGAGACTGGCGGCGGCACTTTTGACTGCGCCTTTCAGCAGAAAGAGCCCGCCGGCTTCCAGGGCTGCGATGACTTGCAGCCGTTTCTCCGGCGTCAGCTGCTCCGGCGTGACCCCCATCCGTTCCAACTCCCGATTGATGGCGTCCAAAGCCACCGCATCTGCGGAGTTGCGGAATTTTTCCGGGGAGGATCGGGCGGACATGTCATCTTCACTCTCCGGCAGCGGCCGTGCCAGCACATCGGTTACAAACAGGTCCGGGTGGCACAGCTTCAGGATATGGTCGCTGATGGCCCGATAGCGGCTGTCACCAAAGTTGATGCACAGCAGACCGATGAGCTTGCCATGGTCCTTGATGAAAAAGGTGCTGGAGCGGAGATCCTTTCCGTTGACGTTGATGCTGTAATAGTGGAGATGATAGTCCATACGCTCATAGCTCTTGTCCCGGAGAATACTCAAGGCCATATTGGTCAGAGGCGCACCGAGCTTTCTGCCGCTGATGTGACTGTTGGCGATGGCGATGATGGAGTGGTCCTTATTGGCCAGGTCATGGAGGGCTACCTCATAGTCCGGCCCCAATGCAAGACCCAGGAATTCCGTCAGCTTTATATATTGCTGGAGCAGTGGATTCGGCACAGTCTGCATGTATTGTACCTCGTTCCGAAATATATGATTTTATGGTAATCAAGAAAAAGACGCTTGTCAAACAGAAATATAAGTTTTGAGAAAATTTTATCAGAACATTAGCAGGGAAACCATGTGAGAAAGGTAATATATGCGTTAAAAACGGTTGATTGCGTGTTAAAAACGTATAAATCGAATTGACATTGTTTTGCCTGACTAATAAAATTATCTCAGCTGAAAGGGATGCTTTCGCGAGGATCAAGGTCATCGCCGCAAAGCGAAGATCCCACAAAATCAACCATCAGCAGAAGCACGGCAACCACGCAAAAGATACTGTCCGCCAGGCGCAGAGCGGGAAATGGGAAGCCCGCTCTTCGACGACCGGGGTATCTCCAAAAAAACAGGCGAAAAACGCCAAATTATGGAGGTAAACAAAATGGACAAGAATGCGAAGCACTATCCCTTGAACGTGACGATGCCTCAGCACTGCGCATATGTGGTGCGCGATCTTCCTCAGGCTACCGTTGAGCAGCGCGAGCGCGCTCTGAACGCTACGCACTGGAATGAGTTTGCATTCCCCTCCGGCATGCTGACTGTGGATATGCTGTCTGACTCCGGTACCACCGCAATGACCAACCAGCAGTGGGCCACCCTGTTCCTGGGCGACGAGGCTTACGGCCGCAACACCGGCTACTATGTGCTGCTGGATACCTTCCGCGACATTTTCGAGCGCGGCGGCGAGAAGAACTGGAAGAAGGTCATCGACCTGGTCCGCACCGATTGCCGTGACATCGAGAAGATGATGGACGAGGTCTATCTCTGCGAGTACGAGGGCGGCCTGTTCAACGGCGGCGCTGCTCAGATGGAGCGCCCCAACGCCTTCATCATCCAGCAGGGCCGTGCCGCTGAGTCCGTCCTGATGGAGATCGTGAAGAAGATCCTGGCCCAGCGTCATCCCGGCAAGGTCTTCACCATCCCCTCCAACGGCCACTTCGACACCACCGAGGGCAACATCAAGCAGATGGGCTCCATCCCCCGCAACCTGTACAACAAGGAGCTGCTGTATGAGATCCCCGAGGGCGGTTCTTACGAGAAGAACCCGTTCAAGGGCAACATGGACATCGAGAAGCTGGAACAGCTGATCCAGGCCGTGGGCCCCGAGAACGTGCCTCTGGTGTTCACCTGCATCACCAACAACCCCATCTGCGGTCAGCCCGTCTCCATGGCCAACATCCGGGAGATCAACCGCGTGGCGCATAAGTATGACATTCCTCTGGTGTTCGACGTTGCCCGCTGGGCCGAGAACTGCTACTTCATCAAGATGAACGAGGAAGGCTACGCCGACAAGTCCATCGCCGAGATCGCCAGCGAGATGTTCTCCTACTGCGACGCCTTCACTATGTCCGCCAAGAAGGACGGCCACGCCAACATGGGCGGTATGCTGGCCTTCCGTGACCGCGGCCTGTTCTGGCAGAAGTTCTCCGACTTCAACGAGGACGGCACCGTGAAGACCGACGTGGGCGTGCTCATCAAGGTCAAGCAGATCTCCTGCTACGGCAACGATTCCTACGGCGGCATGTCCGGCCGTGATATCATGGCTCTGGCCTGCGGTCTCTATGAGAGCTGCGACTTCGGCTACATGCATGACCGCGTGCAGCAGTGCGAGTATCTGGCGCAGGGCTTCTACAAGGCTGGCGTCAAGGGCGTCGTTCTCCCCGCCGGCGGCCACGCTGTGTACATCAACATGGATGAGTTCTTCGACGGCAAGCGCGATCATACCACCTTCGCCGGCACTGGCTTCTCTCTGGAGCTGATCCGCCGCTACGGTATCCGCGTGTCCGAGCTGGGCGACTTCTCCATGGAATATGACCTGAAGACTCCCGAGCAGCAGGCTGAGCTGGCCAACGTGGTTCGCTTCGCCATCGACCGCAGCCGTCTGACTCAGGAGCATCTGGACTATGTCATCGCCGCTGTCAAGGCGCTGTATGAGGACCGCGAGTCTATCCCCAACATGCGGATCGTCTGGGGTCACAAGCTGCCCATGCGTCACTTCCACGCCTTCCTGGAGCCCTACGCCAACGAGGAGAAGTAATTCCGGGAAATACAATTAAATAAAAAGATTTCAGCGCAGCATTTCCAGCAAGTTCCTTTGTCTCAGTTTTCATCGCGCCCGGGCGCTTGAATAGGTTCCGTCCCGTTTGGGTGCGCCGCTTGCGGCCACCCATCGGGCGTGAGCCGATCTGAAAAGTGCCACATCCGATCATCACACCAATCTGTGTCTTTAGGAGGGCAAACTATGTCAGACAAACACGCAACTCTGGAAAATCGCGACGGTTTTCAAAGCAAATGGGGCTTTATTCTGGCCTGCATTGGCTCTGCCGTTGGTATGGGTAATATTTGGCGCTTCCCCATCATGGTGCAGCAGTTCGGGGGCATGACGTTCCTGATCCCCTACTTCCTGTTCGTACTTCTGGTCGGTTCCACCGGTATCATTGAGGAATTCGCACTGGGCCGTTGGGCGCAGGGCGGCCCCGTGATCTCCTTCGGCAAGGCTACCGAGGAACGCACCGGTAATAAGCGGCTGGGCGAGGCCATCGGCGCGCTCCCCATCGTTGGTTCTATGATGCTGGCTATCGGCTACACCGTGGTCATGAGCTGGATCTTCAAGTACTGCTGGATGGGTATTTCCGGCAGCCTGTATGCCATGGGCACCGATATGGCGACCATCGGTGGCACCTTCGGCGGCACCGCTCCCGAGGCGGAGACTCTGGGCGAGGCCCTGAGCATGATGTTCAGCAATGGCATCTTCGGCATCGGCAACGGCGTATGGCTGATCGTGGGTCTGGTGGCCTCTCTGGCCATCATGGCATTCGGCGTGGGCAACGGCATTGAAAAGGCCAACAAGGTCATGATGCCCGCCCTGTTCTTCCTGTTCGTGGTCCTGGGCGTTTATATCTGCACCCTGCCCGGCGCCAGCGAGGGCTACAAGTACATCTTCACCCTCAAGCCCGAGGGCTTGCTGAATCCTCAGGTCTGGGTCTTCGCATTCGGTCAGGCATTCTTCTCCCTGTCTGTGGCGGGCAACGGCTCCGTGATCTACGGCTCCTATCTGCCCAAGGATGAGGATCTGCCTTCCTCTGCTCGCAACGTGGCCCTGTTCGACACCATCGCCGCTCTGCTGGCTGCCATCGTCATCATCCCTGCCATGGCAGTCATCCTGGGTGAGGGCATCGTTGGGATGGAGGGCGGCCCCGGATTGATGTTCGTCTACCTGGTCAACGTGTTCAACGCCATGCCCGGCGGCCGGATCGTGGGTATGATCTTCTATATCTGCGTGCTGTTCGCAGGCGTCAGCTCCATCGTGAACCTGTATGAGGCTCCCGTGGCCTTCCTGCAGGAGAAGCTCCACACCAACCGTGTGCTGTCCGTGGTCATCATCGGCGTAGTGGGCGGCGTGATCGCACTGTGCATCCAGCCCTGGACCTCTCAGTGGATGGACGTTGTCTCTATTTACATCTGCCCGCTGGGCGCTCTGCTGGCCGGTATCATGTTCTTCTGGGTCATGAAGAAGGACACTGCTCTGGCGGCTGTCCACGAGGGCCGCACCGTCGGCAAGAAGGACATCAGCGGTTGGTTCTATCCTCTGGGCAAGTGGGTGTATTGCGCAGCCTCTCTGGCGGCCCTGATCCTGGGCGCCATCTATGGCGGCATCGGCTGAGCCTGTATACAATTTGAAAATGGAGCACCGGGATCGGCCGGTGCTCCATTTTTGATTTTTTGTGAAGCATGACTTTTTACGGAGCGCATAGAAAAAAGGATAGTAATGAATAAATGAATAAGGGAGAGAACGTGCAAATCAGATTCTTTACTCGAAAAAACGAATAGAGCACTCAGTGGGAAAAGAGTGGGAAAACAGAAATAACTCTCATGGAACCTGTCCGTAATACGAAAAAAAGTATCAGTATTTTGTCTTTGCTCTGTTGACAAACGCAAGCGATTCAGGTATCATATATAGCAACTATTTGCAGGTCTCTTGTGAAATGCTTGCAAAAAAAACGAATTGGAGGCATGTATGAAAAGATTGCTGAGCACACTGCTTGCCCTGACCATGGCCCTGGCCCTGGTTTCCTGCGGCAAAAGCAACCCCACCCCCAACACTGGCAGCAACAAAACCGAGACTCCTTCCGAGACCGCTGACACGAAAACCGAGGGTAACGTCCACATCGGCATCGTGACCGGCTCCGTTTCTCAGTCCGAGGACGACCGCCGCGGCGCCGAGGCTTTCCAGGCCCTGTACGGTGAGGATATGGTCAAGCTGGCCATCTATCCCGATAACTTCACCGAGGAGCTGGAGACCACCATCCAGACTATCGTGAACCTGGCTGATGACGCCGACATGAAGGCCATCATCGTCAACCAGTCCGTCCCCGGCACCACCGAGGCGTTCCGCAAGATCAAGGAGATCCGCCCCGACATCCTGTGCATCGCCGGCGAGGCCCATGAGGATCTGCTCGAGATCGGCTCCGCTGCCGACCTGGTGTGCAACAACGACTTCGTGGCTCGCGGCTACCTGATCATCCGCACCGCTCACGAGCTGGGCTGCGACACCTTCGTGCACATCTCCTTCCCCCGCCACCTGGCTTATGAGACCATGAGCCGTCGTATCGCGGTTATGAAGGCCGCCTGCGAGGAGTTTGGCATGAAGTTCGAAATGGAGACCGCTCCCGATCCCACCTCTGACGTCGGCGTGGCCGGTGCTCAGGCTTACATCCTGGAGAAGGTCCCTGAGTGGTCCAAGACCTACGGCGAGAAGGCCGCTTACTTCTGCACCAACGATGCTCACACCGAGCCTCTGCTCAAGCAGCTGCTGCAGTACGGCGGCTACTTCATCGAGGCTGACCTGCCCTCTCCTCTGATGGGCTATCCCGGCGCTCTGGGCATCGACCTGACCGCTGAGGCCGGCGACTTCCAGAAGATCCTGGCCAAGGTCGAGGACGCGATCTGCGAGGCCGGCGGCGCTGGCCGCTTCGGCACCTGGGCTTACTCCTACGGTTACACCACCACTGCTGGTCTGGCCCAGCACGCGCTGAATGTCATCAACGGCGAGAGCGAGCTGTGCGACATCGACGATATCGCCAAGGCTTACCACGAGTTCTCTCCCGAGGCTTCCTGGAACGGCTCCAACTACACCAACGCCACCACCGGCGTCAAGGCCGACAACACCTTCCTGGTGTATCAGGACACCTACATCATGGGTGATCCCGGCTGGTTCATGGGTTCCACCGAAGTTGAGGTTCCCGAGAAGTATTTCACTGTGAAATAAGCAGCGTTTTTTCTCGCTCATTCTAAACTGAGGAGGAGGGGCGACCCTCCTCCTCTCTTATTAGGTAGGGTATCATTTATGGAAAGTAATACGGCTCCCCTGTTGGAGATGCGCGGCATCAAAAAAGACTTCTTCGGCAACCAGGTCCTGACGGACATCAACTTCACCCTGAAGGCTGGTGAAGTCCTGGGCCTGGCAGGCGAAAACGGCGCGGGTAAATCCACGCTGATGAAGATCCTGTTCGGTATGGACGTCATCCGGGAAACCGGCGGCTACGGCGGCGACGTCCTCATCAATGGTGAAAAAGTCACCTTTAATACGCCCTTTGATGCACTGGAGGCCGGTATCGGCATGGTGCATCAGGAGTTCTCTCTGATCCCCGGCTTTACTGCCACGGAAAACATTCTGCTCAATCGTGAGCCCCAAAAGAAGAACGTCATTTCCGAGGTGTTCGGCCCCCGGCTGAATACGCTCGATTATAAAAAAATGAAGACCAAGGCCGCAGAGGCCATTGACAAAATGGGCGTGGAGATCGACCAGAATATGGTCATCAGCGATATGCCCGTTGGTCATAAGCAGTTCACCGAGATCGCCCGTGAGCTGAGCAAGGACCAGCTCAAGCTGCTGATCCTGGACGAGCCTACCGCCGTTCTGACGGAGAAGGAGGCCGCGGCTCTGCTGGAATCCATCCGGGGCATGGCGTCCCGTGGCATCGCTGTTATCTTCATCACCCACCGGCTTCAGGAAGTCCTGAACGTATGTGACAAGGTAGTCATCATGCGGGACGGCAAGGTAGTGAAGGACACGCCTGCCTCCGAGACCAGCGTGGATGAGATCACCAGGTGCATGGTGGGACGCAGCGTGGACCTCAGTGCGGTCCGGGAGGTTCGGGATTGTTCTGATGCCCGGACGATCATGTCCATCCGTAAGCTGTGGGTGGATATGCCCGGCGAGATCGTCCGGAATGTGAATCTGGATGTCAAGGAGGGTGAGATCCTCGGTATCGGCGGTCTGGCAGGTCAGGGCAAGCTGGGTATTCCCAACGGTGTCATGGGCCTGTATGAGGCCGGCGGCACCGTGGAATTTGACGGCAAGCCCATTCCCCTGAACAATCCCCGGAAGTGCCTGGACGCGCAGCTTGCCTTCGTGTCTGAGGACCGCCGCGGCGTGGGCCTGCTGCTGGACGAGACGCTGGAATGGAACGTTGCTTTCCCGGCCATGCAGATCCAGAACAAGTTCCTGAAGAAATACGGTCCTATCACCTGGCGCGATACCAAGGCGATCCATGATGTGACGCAGAAGTATATCGACGAACTGAAGATCAAGTGCACCAGCTCCAAGCAGAAGGCCAGAGAGCTTTCCGGCGGCAACCAGCAGAAGGTGTGCCTGGCCAAGGCCTTTGCCCTGCAGCCCCGGTTCCTGTTCGTTTCGGAGCCTACCCGCGGTATCGACGTGGGCGCAAAGGCGCTGGTGCTGGACGCACTGAAGAAATTTAACCGTGAAAACGGCGTTACCGTGGTGATGATCTCCTCTGAGCTGGAGGAGCTGCGCACCACCTGCGACCGGATCGCCATTGTCTCTGGCGGCAGGATCGTCGGCATCCTCCCGGCCACCGAATCCTCCGAGACGTTCGGCGCGCTGATGGTCAGCCAGGTCAAATAAGGAGGAAGTATGGATAACACGACAAATACGCTTGCGGAGCAGAGCAAGCTGCGGCGGCTCGTCAACAGCTATGGCGTGCCCCGCCTGATCATCACCGGCTTTTTGCTGCTGATGTTCATTCTGGCACCGGTGGCCGGCGTGGACTTTGCTACGCAGATCACCAACGTCATCAACCGCTTCAGCTGGAACGCCATTATGGTGCTGGCCATGGTCCCCATGATCCACTCCGGCTGCGGCCTGAACTTCGGCCTGCCTCTGGGCATCATCTCCGGCCTGCTGGGTGCAACTCTTTCCATTGAATTCGGATTCACCGGCGGCATGAGCTTCCTGATGGCTATTGTCATCGCCACGCCCTTTGCACTGGTGCTGGGCGGCGGCTACGGCTGGATGCTCAACAAGATCAAGGGCGGCGAAATGATGGTCGCTACCTATGTGGGCTTTTCCTCCGTGTCATTCATGTGCATGATGTGGCTGCTGCTGCCCTACAAGAGCCCGACGATGGTTTGGGGCTTTGCCGGTAAGGGCCTGCGTACCACCATCTCTCTGGAAGGTTTTTACGATCAGTTCCTGGCGAAGTTCCTGCAGATCGACCTGAACCGGTTTGGCATCAATCTGGTGATCCCCACCGGCAGCCTGCTGTTCTTCGCTCTGCTGGCATTCCTGATGTGGGTCTTCCTGCACACTAAGACCGGTACCGCCATGACGGCTGTGGGCTCCAACCCCACCTTCGCCAAGGCTGCCGGTATCAGCGTGGACAAGACCCGTCTGCTGTCTGTGGTGCTTTCCACTTGGCTGGGCGCTGTGGGCATCCTGCTGTATGAGCAGGGCTTCGGCTTTGTACAGATCTATATGGCGCCCCTGAACATGGCGTTCCCCGCCGTGGCGGCTATTCTGATCGGCGGCGCCAGCGTGAACAAGGCCAGCATTACCAACGTTATCATCGGCACGATCCTTTATCAGGGCCTTGTCACCATGACACCCACCGTGATGAACGCCATCGTGCATCTGGACATCAGCGAGGTCATCCGGATCATCGTCTCTAACGGCATGATCGTTTACGCTCTGACCCGTAAGACGGAAGGAGGGAAATGAGCATGAAAAAGACGAATGTACCCGGCAGCCAGAGCTTCGGGCAGAAGCTTTTGCAGTTCATCCGCAACAACACCGTCCCCATTATGTTCATCCTGATCTGCGCGTACTGTATTCCGCAGGCGGGCTTTTCCTGGTCCTACCTCTTGAATGAGGTCATGACCCGTCTGGGCCGTAACGCATTCTTGATCCTGAGCCTGCTGATCCCTGTTATGGCAGGCATGGGTATGAACTTCGGTATGACGCTGGGCGCCATGGCCGGCGAGATCGGGCTGATCTTCGCCGCTGACTGGCAGGTTTGGGGCATCCCCGGCATGATCCTGGCCGCTATCGTTTCCATCCCCATTTCTGTGGCATTGGGCGTGATGATCGGCAAGATCCTGAACCGCTCCAAGGGCCGGGAGATGATCACCAGCTATATGATCTCCTTTACCATGAACGGCGTGTACCAGTTTGTGGTGCTGTTCATGATGGGCCCCATCATTCCCATCGTTCATGATTCCCTGAAGCTTCCCCGCGGCTACGGCATCCGCAACACCGTGAGCCTGCTGAGCATGCGCCAGAGTCTGGACAACCTGCTGGCTGTTCAGGTGGGCGGCGTGAAGATCCCTGTACTGACCCTGCTGATCATCGGTCTGGCCTGCCTGTTCATCGTCTGGTTCCGCAAGACCAAGCTGGGCCAGGATATGCGGGCTGTGGGTCAGGATATGGAAGTGGCCCGGGATGCCGGTATCAATGTGGAGCGCACCCGCGTGATCTCCATGGTGATCTCCACGGTGTTCGCCGGCTTCGGCATGATCATCTACCTACAGAACGTAGGTAACTTCCCCACCTATACAGCTCATACCCAGATTGGTATGTTCGCCATCGCGGCTCTGCTGGTGGGCGGTGCCTCTGTGGATAGGGCGAGCATCGGCAACGTATTTTTGGGCGTGATCCTGTTCCACACCATGTTCATTGTGGCACCCAAGACCGGTGCTGCCATTACCGGCGACTCCATGATCGGCGAGTATTTCCGCGTGTTTGTGTCCTATGCGGTCATTACGCTGGCTTTGGTCATGTATGAGTCCAAGAAGCGCAAGAACAAGAGCCTGGCAGGCCAGCAGTTGGCTGCTGAGCAGGCTGCGGAAGAGGAGGCATCGAAATGAAAGCAAAGCGGAGACTTCTCTTTCAAATCTTAGCGGTGGTCCTACTGGTGGCGATCGGCTATACCATGACCATCATTGGCCGTGGGCATACGATCTATCTGGACAGCAAGACCCTGGAATATGACGGCCAGACCTACAAGCCCGCCTATAAGACGGTGGTGTATGTGGATGGTCAGCAGGTAGCCAAGCTCTACGACAAGGAGCGCGGCGTTGCTACCTGCATCGGCCAGACGCTGACCGTGACGCTGGAGATCACCCAGCAGAAGGGCGGAACGGAAGAGGTTTATGCCTATAATATCCCTGTTCCCCGGAAGATGGACAATGTGATCATCAACCTGCCCGGTTTCCTGGCGGGACTTCCCGAAGAGGCGTACCTCAGCGAGTTTATCCCCTCTCCGGACGAGGTGGCGGCAGACGAGACCGATGTTCCCTCCGACGATGATTTCGGCATGGAGGATATGGGCATGGGCGACGAGTCCGCAGCTCAGTAAATCGGCTGAGAACGGCCGAACCAAAACCCAAAATAGAACGGCAGCCCTCACGATTCATCGTGAGGGCTGCGTTTTTGCATATAATACCCGCATATACGGCAAGAAGCAGCTGGTACGGTGGAAGGAGGGGCGTGGGCAATATAGGAGAGCCTCTGCACTCCGGGGAGCGGGAAGCGAAGCACCTATGCTGACCGGTCCGACTATGCCGCGTTTTTGCATTTCCGACAGCGCTAAGCCCGGTGTATTCAAGGGGGGATTGGATGTAGGACGCAATCGAGCGCAGGAGGAGATCGTAAAAGCCGTCCCATCGGTCTTAGCCGATGGGACGGATTGTTATCTGATATGGAAACCGATCAGGCGTTGTTAAGCTGCTTCTGCAGCCAGTCCTTGCCTTCCACGAAGCGGGAGACAATGTAGCTGACCACATAGTCGCCGGCGGAGTTGATCATGGTAGCGGGAGGATCCACCAGATTGCCAATGGCCACCAAAATGGGGAAGGCCAACTCCATCTGGCTGGGGAAGAAGATGGAGCAGATGATGTACTCGCCGATGTAGCCGCCGCCGGGAACGCCGCTCATGCCCACGGAGGACAGTACGGCCACCAGCACGATGAAAGGCAGGCGGGACCAGCTGAGTTCCTCACCGAACACGCCCAGCACGAAGGCAATCTTCAGCACGCAGGAGAAGCAGGAGCCGTCCATGTGCATGGTGGCGCCCAGAGGCAGCACCATGCCGGCAATGTCCTTGCTGACGCCGGTTTCCAGAGCCTCTTCCATGTTGGTGGGAATGGTGGCAACAGAGGAGCAGGTACCAAGGGAGACCACTGCGGGACGGGCAATGTGCTTGAACATCACCTTGACGGCGCCCTTGCCGCCGCCGAACCGGGCGAACAGAGGGAAGGCAGTGAAGATATAGATGAAGCACAGGGGATAGTAGAGCAGCAGCGCCCGGCCATAGCCTTTGGCGACTTCGGCACCGTAGGTTGCCACCAGGTCGGCGAAAATAGCGAAGAAGGCGATGGGGGCATAGTAGGTGATGATCTGCACGAACTTCATCATTACGTCGGAAAGACCGGCCAGCCATTTGCCCACGATGGAGTCCTTTCCACCGGTCATTTGCACGGAGAAACCGAAGAGGATGGAGAAGACAATCAGGGGCAGCATGGCCCGGCGGCTCAGCAGACCCACGAAGTCCTCGGCGGTGAAGAAATTGACGATCATTTCCGTCATGGTGGCATGCTCGCCCACCTCTTCGGCGGCCAGATCCGCCCAGGGGGACAGCACCGGCGGGAAAATCTTCATCAAAACAAACATGATGACGGCGGCGATGGCGCCGGTGATCACAAAGGTGACGATGGTGGTGCCCATGATCTTACCGGCTCGCTGGCGGCTCTCCATATTGGCAACGGAGCCGGCGATGGAGGCAAACACCAGGGGAACTACGATGCAGAACATCAGGTTGATGAACACCTTGCCCAGGAAGGCGATACCGTGGCTGAAGGCAGGGAAGAACCAGCCCACCAGGGCACCGGCTACCATGCAGCACAGCAGAATGATCAGGAAACGGTAGTTTTTCGCGACAGATTTCTTATCCATAAAACACACTCCTTTTGGTTTGGATAACAGATACTTGGGTTGGCAAACTTTATCAATTCAGCGAAAGCTCCTCGTCCGTGACCTCGCCCTTGCAGACAATATTGGTGGGACCTGTAAGATAGAGGTTTTGGACGGAGTTTCCCTGGAGATCTACGTCTACAATGAGCTGGCCGCCGGTCATATTGACCCGGACCTGTTGGCCACTGACTTTTCCCATCAGGGTAAGGGCGGTGACAACGCAGCCGGTTCCCGTGCCGCAGGCATAGGTGAAGTCCTCCACACCCCGCTCAAAGGTGCGTTCAAAGACCTCATCCTCACCGGTGAGCTCGCAGAAGTTGACGTTAGCGCCCTTGGGGAATTCCGGATAGAAGCGGATCTTGCGTCCCAATTCACGCAGCGCGTTTTCGTCGGCCTGCGCCAAATTGGGATACGGGACCACAGCGTGGGGGAGTCCGGGATCTCCTAATTCTAAATAGGAACATTCATAGCGAACGCCGTCGATCACCACAGGTGCATCCAAACGGACCGTGGTGGGATCATTCAGACGAATCCGATAGAGACGCTGGTCGATGCGGTGGCCAGTTACCAGACCGGCAGTGGTCTCTACATGCTGGATCTCGCCGGCCAGACCATTTTCGTAGCCGTAGCGGCAAATGCAACGGGCGCCGTTGCCGCACATTTCACCGAGGCTGCCGTCAGAATTGAAAAACAGCATCCGATAGTCACCGCCCTGAAGCGGGGCATCTACGATCATCAGACCGTCGGCCCCAATGGACAGATGGCGTTCGCACAGAGTGCGGGCCAAAGTGGGAAAGCAGGTTTCGGGAAGATGCTCTACCATATTATTTATAATGATAAAGTCATTGCCGGCGCCGTTCATTTTCCAGAACCGCAAGTAAATCACCTCAAAGCTTGGTATGATATTGTATTATAGTAAAGCAAAGCTGGAAAAAACACTGGATATTGTGCGAAAAACCATGCAAAAAGTGCTTCTGACAAAAAACTCGAAAAAACTCAAAAAAATGCTTGACATTTCAGGTGTATTTTGGTATCCTAATAAAGCTGTTTGACGGCGATGAAGTGAATGAGTCGGGTGCTTGAAGATCTGAAAAGGTCGGAAAGAAAAATCTGAAAAAGATTTGAAAAAAGTACTTGACAAACGAAACTGAGCCTGATATAATAGTGACTGTTCCGCTTGAGGGACGTGCACCTTGTAAATTAAACAACGTGAGAAAAGAAAGCACCAGCGGAGCGAGCTTTTCACGAGGCTCGCGACGAAGTTGTGGGTGAATAGGCTGTAGTCAATTCGGCCGAAAGCAGCAACTATAAAATAGAAGTAAATGAAGTCATGATAAATGACTCTATGATAGATTTAAGCGGCTACGGTCGTTTAGATACCATATTATAGAGAGTTTGATCCTGGCTCAGGACGAACGCTGGCGGCGTGCTTAACACATGCAAGTCGAACGGAGCACCCTTGATTGAGGTTTCGGCCAAATGATAGGAATGCTTAGTGGCGGACTGGTGAGTAACGCGTGAGGAACCTGCCTTTCAGAGGGGGACAACAGTTGGAAACGACTGCTAATACCGCAT